>WLWD01000477.1_pt1 | contig 41610 bp, 25 predicted proteins | sample 6712731 | NCBI WGS metagenome assembly WLWD01 (sample SAMN12718690, study PRJNA576275) | sponge metagenome | isolation source: marine sponge | host: Mycale hentscheli | place: New Zealand: South Island, Marlborough, Capsize Point | collected 2014-11-01
AGTTAAAAGAATGACTTAGAAGTTGGAGTACATACCGACAAAAGGAAATTTACTGCTGGTGCTTGTTGTTGTGTATAATGTTGCCAGAGTTGAATGATAGCTAGCTTGGGTAGATCTTATAATATGGTATTTCTTTGAGGTATGTGTGGTTGAACAAGCTTGTGTGAGGAACTGAGTGAAGACTCTTGCCTGAGGGATCAAGTAAAGTACTATGTATACCTTCATTTAGGCATCCTCCAAATTACCCAACACTTTTTCTATAATATTTCATAGGCATATATTGCTTCATAATTTTTAATAAGCAGAACACTAGACTTGTGTGTTCTGGTCCATTCTCTGTCATCTGTTCATCTTATAGTAATGGTGCAGAGTGTAAACCAGTCACGTGAGCCACAAAACCACTAATGGTTGTTTGTCCATCGTTAGGTAGTATCGATATGGAACCACTTACAACTGCAATATCCGCTGGTTTTTTGTAAGCTTGTATGTCTGGACCATTTAGTAAATCTGTATTATTTGTGTTATTTGGTTGTTTGGTTGTTTATGTACATTACATTGCTACGGATGAATCAAATAGACAAACTAGAAATATTATTTGTGAAGATATGGGTGGTACAGTAGTAGCACAAAATTTGATCCTACTGATTCTACAGAAGAAGGAGTGGAAAATTCAAGGGTTGTGTTACTAAAATGTTACATGATTTTAGTCAGCAACAAACAAAGGAAAAAGTGCAATCTGTCATTGAGATCAGATCTAAAGATCTGTCAGTAGCGGTTTTTTTATATTTTTTATTTTATTAGAACAGTAGGAATTGATTTACCTTTTTGAATTATGTTATATAAATTCAGGTGAAAATGTTTTTTGTTATCTTGTAGGGTTACCTCAAACCAGAGAAACACAAAAAGGAATTTGAAACTGTTTTAAAGCTCCAGTCACTGACTAAAGTACAGACTCTATCATCTAAGATTCCATAGGGTGAGATATCCAGAGTTATTTACAAGTCCGTTTAATCTTAGTTACTATCATTAGATCAATATGTATTTATAATTAAAATGTAAAGTGGAAAAGTTTGGTAGATGAGGTTTAAACTTTTATAAACTCTCTAGTTTGTAACATCCTGTAGCACTCTCTATTTCCTGTAGCACATTTTTCCTGTAGCACTTTTTTTCCCCTGTAGTACTGTCTATTTCTTGTAAGAATCAATAATATTCTGTAGCACTATTACTACTCACCCTTTCCAGTATCACTTTACTCTCTAATTTATGTAGTAGTCCAGGGTTCTATCTTTAAATTTTGTCGGGGTGTGTGGTTCGGCTAAGTCCACCATATCTGGGGAAAACGATTTTTTGTTTTTTGTGAATTACCTTAAAATTACTTAGAGCTAATGCTGTCATTTTTGACTGGACCTAGTTACCATGGTAGCTATACTGCATATAACATGCAAATATTGTTAGGTAAGCTGAGAATTTTGGGTGGAACCTGGGAATTTGGTAAAGTGTTTCCCTCCCCCTTCACTACTAGATAGAATCCTGTACTCTACTCCACTCTCTATCTCCTGGGCCAATCTCTGCTGTCTGTTGCTAGTCTGGATGAACTGCTGAATTAGCACTACAGATCAATATTCTCTAAATAATTATTTCTCCTTAGCATTACTTCCATTTGGTAGTTTAATACCCAAAGGAAAAACACCATAGTAAACTTTTATGTCATGGTTTACTGAAATTATTTTAACTAGTTTCCACTTCCTACCAACACACTGTCAGGGACGGATCTAGGATTTAGAGGGGGCTCGTTTCAAGGGGTGAAATAGCTATAACTACTTATGGTAAAATGTTGGCCATATTGTATTTCCTATAAGACTAATTATAATATTCTAATATTCATTTACACAATAATTAACATTATAATGTGACCAACCGGAAATGAATGAACTGCTGAAATCAGGAAGGATAAAATTAAAACTAAGAGCAATACCAATAATTTACAAAAGTATTGTGTCCAGAATAAAGAAAGAATAGTAGGGGTTGGCGAATTATGTGCCTTATTTATATGCTATGCTAGCAATGAAATCATTTTAGTGATTAATATACTGGAAACATGCTCGTGCACAGAGTTCAAAGGTCACCTAAAGTACATTCACAACTATAAGAATCCTTGTACACATGACTAATCTGAATCCTGATATGGCCACTGTTTATAATTGAAGTTTTTGATCCGCATCTTGATTGTAAACAGTGCTGGATCTGAAAGTATTTTATTGCTTACAGAAAGTAATATTGGAATCTTCAAATAGAATTAGCTACCAACACAGAGGGTAGTTAGTAAACTCAAAAATTCATTTAAAAAGTCCCAAAGCCAGTGTCTGGAAGACTACTTCAAGTTGCTATTGTTACAGTATTATAATATTTTCCAAAAAACTAGCTAGCTCATTATTCTCACAGTTATACTAATCATGCTAGCATAAGAAAATCACTTATTATGCTCAAAATCATGTCAGCATAATTTGCCAACCCTTAGTAAATAGGAACAATTAATCATGAAAAAATACACTATTTCACGAGATAAAATGAAAATGCCAAGAGATTTTAGTTAGTGATGAAAGTAGATTTATATAATTGTCAAATTCAGCCATAAAGAAAAAAAATTGAATAAGCAACAACTACTAAATGCTGTCCAGAATGGACTCGTTCTGCTTTGATACACTACGAATTTGGTCTGCCATATTGTATAAGGACACAAGTATTAAAAATTCTGACTCAGCATATCAATAAGTAGAGGTGCATTCAAAATGAGATTGCAATTATTGTTGGAGTAGCAACAAGGAAAACAACGACGAACAAAAGTGATTGCTATTATAATTATATTTCCAGTTACAGGCAATAAATACAGTAGCTAAAAATGAGGGCTCAATCTGAAAAGGGTGGGGCTCGTACAACACCAGACGAGCCCCCCCCTCTACATCCGCCCCTGTGTAAATTCATTCAAATTAGCCATTGTTTTGACTTACAATAATCACTATGATATTTTAGATCTAAAAAATGTCATCTGAAGAGGAAGAGAAGCCCAAGCCAGGTTATGAAGCATTGCAGAAGGAGCAAAATCAAGTTAAAATTACCATAAAGAACAACTTTGATGTAATGACGAGGATATTGAGGGACAAGAAAATGCTACCCAAGACCGAGTATGAGAATGTCACTGATCCATTAGCAGTGCTTCCTGAGAACACAAAAGTGGACATCGTGTTTAAGAAGTTGGCAAGCAGCATTGATGAAGTTGACGATAAATTTCTGAAGTTTTTGGAGATTATTCGCAAAAAAACGAATGCTAAGAATACAGTTGATATTCTGGAAAAAGCTTATAAGGATAAGGGAGGAGTTATTGCAGGGAAAGATTCAACTAACCCACCAGACTCTGGAGCTTCATTGCAAGGTTTGCATAAGTTACTAGCAAAATTTTTAGTATAAATTTTACAAATATTTTCTCAAAAATTGTAGGTACCTATTACTTCTATTTGTGTGCTATAAAATTTTTCAGTTGAAATTTTTTAGAAAGTAACTAAGTAATGTACTTACAAGGAAATACACACGTTCGGAAGCATGGTCAGACCTACATTAGAGAATGGCCTGCAATTTTAACATGCCATGTTCAATAACACATAATAGTTGAGACTAATACTTCTCAATAATATCTTATGTTATTTTGAGCAAATGAAAATATTCATGTATAATAATTACTACACCATTGTAAACGAATTTTCACTGATAAATATTTTTAGAGCAGTATTGAAAAGAGTTTGATCCGGAATGTCAGTTGACAGTGTTAGTTGTCGACCACAAGTATTTGCTGAAATAGCATCGACATCCCTAGAAAATGACACCATGATAGAACCAGCTTTACTTTGAGATCAGTAATGAATTGCACAACTGCATTCAAATCTAGACAAACAAAAACAAGTTAATATAAAGTAAATGGTGTTTCATAATCCCAATAAAAATGCATAACTAATACATATTATGTCACTTATTTTTGCTAAATTATGTTATTTGGGTAATATTGCTTACGTATATAACCCTATCTAGCAATAATTAATAAGTGTATTTGAATGTGTTTACTCCTTAATAAACAAGCAGATGCTCACTCATACTTTTAAAAATTCTGTCTGCTAGCTACAACATACATGTATATCACACACATCGTACTTTTTCGTTGCTAAACGTGGTTGTACATCTTACCTCATTGATAACAATTTTAACTCTAATTCTAATATCTTCCTCTGTAATGCAAGTTACTGAGTGATTATAGCATCCAGCAATATAGTAGTAACAATGATCGGCCAAAAATGGAAACTCTTGCCCATCCATTAAGATACTATGGGCTACCATCGTACCAGGAGGAGACACGTATAAAATGTGTACTTCTTACGTATAAAATGTGTACTTCTTACGTCAAGTTTAATTGTGTGTGGGCATCTATACAATGTGTGTACAAATATTATTAGCTAATCCCACCTCTGCACTTGTTCTTCTATGTGCTCCAAGCTGAAAAGTGTCCTAAAAAATGGAGTTCCAAAATAAGGACAATAATTGAAGTGACTGATTCGCACACTACTGGCACAGCCTCAGATAGAACCTCCATTATACAACACCAGCTCGCAAAGATTTATGACAGGCCGGTAAGAACCCCCCCCCCCAAGGTTTAATTGCATTCCACTATTACCAATCAGGTGCATTGGAGTAACCAGACCCTTCCTAGCAGAGTGATTATAGGTAAAGGTCTGGCCTGGGAGACTAGGAGAGCCTCCTGGTCTGCAAGACTACAACTTCAAGACCTCTTAAATAACCACACCAACTTATATAGCTTGATTATTCACTTTTATTCTTTCTGATTCTACCAGCTACAATGCTATAACACAATTTATAAGAACTTGACCAAGACTTTCCAGTATCCAGGTAATTTGTTGCTAGGCAACATATTGAACCCCTTTCAAAACCAGGTAATTTGTTGCTAGGTAACAAATTGAACTCCCAGGGTTTCTATTACTGGCTGGATAGATTCCATCAGGGAGTGCTTTAGTGTCCTTCCTCCCTCCCCCTGTGTGTGTTTGATTAATGGTAATGGGAAATGTTGTTGTTTTCACATGTAATAGCTCTCAATTAATGCATTAGAATGTCAGTGGCACTAAATTGCTGCACAGACTGTTGGTGGGTTTTACCACTTAACCATAATATTTTCAGGGTTATATCCTGGAACTTTTCTGAAATTGCAGAGTAGGTTGTGAAGTTGATCTCAACAGCAGCTACAAAAAATTCTTTATACTATGGATTCTTACTGTGGATGGAATCTCAGACATTGCTTTCTTAAGATAGCTCTATCACCAACTTTAGTCACTCCTAGAGCACTGAGACCTTGATCAGTCAAAAGCAAGACAGTGATGTAAAAATCTACCACAAAACATAATTATAGAAAGCTAAAGTTGAGTACTTGTAACAAATATATTTACACCCATCTGGGATTTCTAAAAAAAGGAAAGAAAAAAAAATTCAGTTGTAATTGCTTCACTGCAATTTTATGAGGCCCTGTGCCCTGAGGCCCTGAGCCCAGGACACAACCACTACACACACAGCCACACACACACACAGACACACACACACACACACATACACACACACAAACAGAAACAAACAACCCCGGCTCACATATATGCACAATTTGTAAGCATGCCTGTATTACAATAATGGAATTATGAATGGACTAAGGGAGGGAAGGGGGAGCAGCTTATTGCAGAATTTAACTACTATAACTGCATCAATATTTTTGGGGTGCAATCAAACGTGATTTCTCAGATAAACTACAAAACACATGCTCTTGGAGCCCCACCTCCCCCCCCCCCCTCCCTCTCCCCCCTCCCCCCCTTGTTCATTACAAACCAATGAGGAGTCAGAGTAAAAATCAACCTTGGCTGCCCATTACATATCCAAGAGAGTAAAAAAAAAACAAGTGGTTTCAACTGCTTTTGTGTATGTTGGATATCAATATTACCAAACAAAGCTTTTTAGGTTTTCGATAGGGGGTGGGAATTTATCTATAAGGTCATTAAAACCCTGCCTATTGCATATAAAATTGTTCGCACAATGGAAGATGTCAGGGGGGTGATCCAGGCGTCAAAATGTACGGAATTACCCAAGGAGGAGCCAAAAAATAAAATTGGACATAAAAGACCAAACCTTGACTTCCAAATAAGGTCAAAGGTCAAAAGTATCATTGAAACGACGTCTTTATATCCCACAGTGTCAAAGAATCCGATTATAACTTTTACTATGACTAAATACATGTAATGTCCATTTCCTCCTCGTCACTGTCAACCTCCTCCACATCCACTCCATTGCTACAGTGTCCACAGCACACACCGCATTCAGACACACATGACATGCCAGCTCTCATGCAGCTGCATTTCATGCTTTGGCACTGCCTCTCCCCTTCCTTCCCAGCAAAAAAATCCCGTAAGATCTTGTCAGATCTTACAGGATCAGTAGGATCCTATAAGAATGGACAAGATCCTATTTGTACTAACAAGATCTTGCAAAAACTGATTAAGATCCTATACGTTTTGTTAAGAAATAAATCATGTAATACCTTATAAATTCCTGCAAGTTCTTACAAGAACCGATTAAGATTCTGAAAGTTTTGTTAAGAAATAAATCATGTAATATACCTTATAAATTCCTGCAAGTTCTTACAAGAACCGATTAAGATTCTGAAAGTTTTGTTAAGAAATAAATCATGTAATATACCTTATAAATTCCTGCAAGTTCTTACAAGAACCTTATTAAGATCCTATAAGTTTTGTTAAGAAATAAATCATGTAATATACCTTATAAATTCCTGCAAGTTCTTACAAGAACTGATTAAGATTCTGTAAGTTTTGTTAAGAAATAAATCATGTAATAATACCTTATAAATTCCTGCAAGTTCTTACAAGAACTGATTAAGATTCTGTAAGTTTTGTTAAGAAATAAATCATGTAATATACCTTATAAATTCCTGCAAGTTCTTACAAGAACTGGTTGAGATTATATAAGTTTTGTTATGTGTAAAATCTTACAAATTCCTGTAAGACTAAAGAAAGACATATACATATCCACTGGAGTCACCTAGAAAGTATATCGACTTATTAACAGTCCACACGACATGTTTGTAAGTTTAATTCTTTGCTTTTATGACCTATAGTGGTCTATTGTGTATACTTTTAGAATTCAATCATTTAGACCGTTCCTCTGCCTATATTAATATTGTAATAGGTAAATTTTCAAGTACATAATTTTAGTTTGTGTGATTCAGATTCCTTCCCCCATTTACGAAAAAGCATCATGTATGAAGAACTGCTATAAATCATCATTGTTTGACTTAAACGATTATAGGAGTCAAGATGATTACTATGTAAAAAAGAAAAAAAAATGTGAGGTTGAAAAAGTCCAAAATGTGGCAAAAATGGAGAGACAAAATATACTGAATTAGTGGTGTTCAACTTTGTTTGGCAAAGTTACTATAATGTCATGAGGTGAATATTTAACTGGAATGTGGACACACTTCTCAACCAAGTCTGTTGGTGAAATTGCTATTAATTTATTAGATAAAGCTTTTTCACCTTAAAGCCTAACAAATTGAACAATTTAGCTGCCTTGTAATCATCTTCACTTAGTGAATGTCGATGTTGTGACTGTGGCATTGCCAGTACCTCTTCATCAGTATTGTCAAAAATAGACACAATGACAATTGGATTACCATTGACTAAGCAAAACTTCTGAATAGACCCAAACCATTCTTCTTTACCACATACTGGTCTATAAAATTTACAAATGGAGTTATTTCTAGAGTTGTGCTTGCTTGCTACTGAATAAGTTACACCATCTTGCCTGTACCTAGGGAAAACTGGAACTGTGTGGTTTTCAATGGAAAACCCTGCTTCCTGCACAGCTTTTATTTCATCTACACAGAGATTTTTGTTTGTTACTTTCCCCAAAACATCAGATCTCCTATCTACCTTTCCAGTGACTCTGTTGAGAAAGTCCACTGTTTGAGAATTCTCGTTCTTGTCCAGTCTATCCTTGAGAAGAGGCGGAGCTTGTCTCATTCTAACAGACTGAATGAGTTGAGGGAGGACATTCCTTGTTCCATGACAATGCCGCTTCAGAAATCCATTGAAGTTTTCAAATCCGAACGTCGAATAGCACCACAAGGGTCCCCATCGACGGACAAACTCACACATGTGTATCAAACTATGAAAGTTCAATGAACACATGGTTTGAGGGTGCTAGTATTTCTCCACTCAATAATCACACTTATAGTGAATTGACAACAAAACACATGCTGTTTTAGTTGCTCTTATTTTTCATTCACTGCCCTGGAAGTTTTGGTTTTAATCAAGATTTGCTTTCTTCTAAAGTAGCAATTTAGTTTACGTTCTTTATAGCTTAGATTTAGTTTTGCTTACCAAAATTAAAATACCCCAAAACTAAGAGATTTTTGTTTTTCATTTTAGTTAACTAAAGCAACATTGTCTATTTACTCCTTTGCACAACCAAAACTAAATTTTAAGTTTAGAACAATAAATAATATCTGATTTACATACAAAAATGTTAATCCTAAACAACATTTGATTTACATACTATGATGTAACAATAAATAAGTATTTACTAAGGAGGCTTACATACAGCCACAGTAAGCATCAGGCCATCTTTTTTACTACCTCCTTCAACGCAGTCGCTAGCCATATCGAGTCGGTTTTTATTTCAGCCAGGTCGATAATTGTAACTACCAGGTGGATAATTATTTACAACCCGGTCGATATTTTTTACAACCCAGTGAGTTTTTCTCTTCGAGTCTATATTTTTGTACTTGTATCACTAATTTCAGAATATAAACTTTGAAACTATAATGAATTACTGGTCTAACTGCTACAATTATCATTACACTGTTCCTTAAGGTGCTCAAGTAGCTAATAATATATTAATCCAGGTTAGGGGTTTGTCGGAGAGTACATAAAGCGAATCAATATTTTGTTTGCACTATGTAATAGTTAGAGCATAAGCGCTTGGGTACTGGAGCATTTAGTGCACTGAAGCCCAAGGGCCGTAGGCCCGAGGGCCTTGTGCACTAAATCCACCAGTACCTAAGCACATGCTCTAACTATTTTAGATCCCGTTTACCCAGAGGCCTGCCCAGTTTCCACTAGCAACTTTGTTTATCAGCATTTTCGGTGTCAAGCGAATTCTTCCGTGTTTCCGGCCCAAAATTAAAATTCAATTAAAATTCAATTGAAGCGGCCATAAAGTTTACTTTAGCAAGTTTACTTTAGCATTGTAGCTGCCAGCTGTTATCTCCAGATCTAACTCTACCTGGGCTGCTCTGCAGTAAGCGGTAAAGCAGCTAGCTATGGTAAATTCCTGTGGTATGAGAGCCGCAGGAGAGTTATATGATAGGGCTGGTCCCATATAGGTGGATATGAGAGAGTAGTAGACCCTCTCATATCCGGCCTCACATAACCTGCTCCCTGCTTTATCCGGCCTATTGTATTAAACTAAAACTCCAAAATAGCAATACCCCAAGGGTTGTTAGTATGCACAGTTCATATACCTAAAGGCAAAAAATAGTGCACACTTACCAAGTTAGTACACCTAGTAACAATATAGCAACGGATTCTAATGTTTTTTATTGTTAATTTTTCATGTTTTGGTTTTAGTGGGTAAGCCTTCAAGATCAAGAACAGAACTTTCAAGTAATAATTATGCTGAGATCGTGAAGCAATTGATGCCAATTAAGAATGATTGGGAAGTTATTGCTAATGCTTTGGATTTCAAATCTAATGAGGTTGAAGATATTAGAAAGAAACCAGGACGATTTTTTGATGGGAACTATATTTTTGACGTCATCGAATTCTGGCTTCGATGGGCACCTCCAGACAAGAGAGGGAGCGAAGATGTAGCTACTCTGGAAAGACTTCAAGATGCATTAGATTCAACTAACCATGCTAATATACGCTTGAAAATAAGCAAAAAATGAAATACAATACGGAACCAAAATTTATATACTGACTTTGTATAATTACATATAATATGTATAATTATATATATATATCTTTTTGCAATAATTATGTAGATGGCGGGTATCACAGATCATTTGCTATTTAGGTAAAGGGAGGGGTTACTCTACTGACACTAAATTAGAGCTGTAAGTGATTGCAGGTAGAAAAATACATTACCTTCTCAGTAGCTATGCAGGGGGTGGGAGGGGCGGCACTGTGGACATTAAGCGGATAATTGTTGCTTGCGGGTTGGATTTCCGGTTGGTTTATGAACATGTTCATGAGCACTGGGTAAATTCCGGCTATAAACCATAATTTTCTAAGGTCGGTGTATATTCTTCCACTTAAAAATCTAAAAATAGTCTGTGACCTTTAAGGTTCCAGTCACAATCCCCCACTGGTTGAGAAACCAGAGAGTATTCACTTTACCCATAGTGGTCAACAACGTGGCTAGTAATCTAGTAATTAGATTTAGTGGACCTAAAGTTTGAGCTGATAGTGGCCCACCAGCCGTGCTCTAGAGTCTGGAGATGAGGTCAGTCATTCATTTAGGAATGGATTTATTAGAATATGCAGGATGTAACTTGATAGTTTTTTCTTTTGGTTTTTTTTTTTGCACACAAAATTAACAACCAATTAACACAAAATGTTCACACCCATCAGTGTGGAATATCATGAATAGCAGCTTCAAAGGCATTGTAGGGTGTGTGGAGGGAGACTAAATAAAGTCAAAGGAAGAGCTCAAGCTGTGTATGCATGCTCAGAGCATTCCCTCAGTTTGGAGAGATTTGCAGGAGTCTCCATCAATCCTGCAGAAGAGGACACTACGTTCCCCAAGAACTTCTGCAATTTTTGTTATGTCAAATTGGAAAGTGTGAAGAAGGCCACTGCTAATGGATTTCTTTTCCATTTTTTTACCCCCATGGAGTGGTTGCCTCACCAAGATGACTGCAAATTGAGATAAATATAAATTATATAAATGATTTTTAATCTTCATCCACACACACACAACACACATCGTACACTCATCCAACAGCAACTAACTTACTCCCTCCCTGAGAAATGGGATAGTACCCACATTTCTTATATAGAAGTCTATCCACAAGGTTGCAGGAGGCTGACCACTATTCCCCCCCCCCCCAAATGCATGCATGGTATCACAGGACCAAAACTTGAATTTCCTGAACTTCAAAAGTACAAGATTTGTAACTGAAATGTTTGCTCTGTATTTTCGCTACTATAAATATCATGTTTCATTCAGAATTTATTACACATAGCTAAGGACATAATGATACAGCCATCTGAATTTCTGAAAGACATGTGACCTGTCATATAGTTTTCTGGTAGTCCCAAAATCTGATATAGCCAGCTGAATTTCCCACTGAAAGACTTCTGACCTGTTTTCTGGTAGTCCAGGAAATCTGACATAGCCAGCTGAATTTCCCAATGTGACGTGTAACTGAATTTCTCACTGAAGGAACCAGCTACTATCCTACTGAAGACTAAATAATTATGGATGTGAAATAGGTTTATTTGTTCTATACACTTTTGATAAAAATAATTATTGAAGTTGAAACCATAATAATAAATTTATCAGTAAGTAATGAAAGACTTTGTGGAGGGCTGTGATTATGAAGTTGTACTGGCACAGCCAGTGGACTGCAAGGATCATAAAAATGTCATTTACATCAGCAGGAGAATATATTAAAATGGAAAGTTGCTGGGAAGAATCAGGCTATAGAAACCCTTTACCGAAACCCATATGTACTCCTTAATCTATGGTTAATGTGTAATGAAACCCTTTACCTGAAGTTCATCGGTTTGGTATAGGGTCGACACCAACTTTGGGCACCTATGCTTATACCATAAGTGGTATAAATTTCGAACACCCTATACCAATGACTGTGAGGTGCTCAAATAATTATGCGCTCATAATTTTTGGTGGTGAAAGATTTGGCCAGGATGCATGCGGTTGTGTGGGCGTCTTCTTTTCTCGTCCAGCAGATTAGGGGGTGTGGTTGCTAGCTAGGCTAGGGCACTTAACCAAATTCAGTTTCAGTTGAGAATGTGGGTTAACTATAATAGAGATTGAGAGAACAGATAGGATCGGAGAGAGATTAGACGTTAGTCTGAATGGGCATACAATGCGCATTATGAAGTGTGTGACAGGTGACAGTGTTCAATGGTTGGTGATGAATCTCATTACCGAGAGTGGCAATGAGAATCAGGTAAAGGGTGACAGATGAAATGTATTAGAACTCAAAGTGGAAGAGAGCGGTAGATACAGGTACAGATAAGATTAGAAATAAGTGAAATAGACAGCTACAGATAGGTAAATACATGCATACAGATATAGTGATATTCAGTTCAGTCCTACGTGTGAAGTGCCGGGCCAGCCGAGCTTGAGTTCATATCCTCTGTTCGGGTATGGATCCCGAACATCCTCCGGGGGGAGCAGCTGAGGACGTGACAGATGTGGATGTGGTGTGGACAGATTCAGCTTCGTCAGCGTCAGTGACTAGGCAGACGAGACGGTTGACAGGTCGTAGATATGTCTTGCCACGACATCGGATCGTGGCAACCCTGGAGATGCCGTCGTCTCCGGGATGCAGCTTGTGGATGACAGCTAAGGGCCAGGATCTTGATCGGAGCGACTCGTCCTTGACAAGTACTACGTCACCTTCATGGAGGGCGGTACCGGGGCGGAGCCACTTGGACCTTGCGGCGCAGCTTGCTAGATATGAGGTGCTCCAATGCTTCCACAGATCGGTTTGAAGGCGTTCGACAAGGTTCCAACGTCTGAGGAGCGACAACTTTCCCGTGGAAGGCAGCTTGGTAGGTGGGGCTCGAAGTGGGCGGCCTATCAGAAAGTGCCCAGGTGTGAGCACGTTGCTCTCATCAAGGTCGTCAGCATGAAGTGGTGAGATTGGGCGTGAGTTCAATGTGGCTTCGACCTCGGCCAGCAGAGTCGTGAGTTCTGGCCAAGTGAGCGGGTGTGGTGATACTATTTTCCGGAGGCTCAGTTTCATAGCCTTCACGGCAGCTTCCCATAACCCCCCAAAGTGGGGAGCACGGGGCGGGATGTGATGCCAGGTGATTCCGGCGGTGGTGCAGAAATTGATCAGATTAGACTTGTGAGTCTCAGATTCTGCCATCTTGCGGATGGCACGGATCTCCTCCGCGGGTTGGAGCCGTTGTCAGAGTACAGATGGAGAGGACAGCCACGTCTTGCCACGAAACGGCGAAGAGTGGCCATGAAGTCCGGAGTGGATAGCGACTCGCAGAGCTCGATGTGCACAGCCTTGGTGGCCATACACACAAATACAGACACGTAACACTTGAGGTGGACCGGCTTGCGTGTGTACCCGGTCCTCAGAGTCACGGGCCCAGCGAAGTCCACACCCGTGTTGGCAAAGGGTGGGGCAGGAGTCGTCCTGACAGCAGGAAGAAGACCCATGACCCGTGCTACAGGTTGGGCCAACACCCGCTGACAGGTGACACACTGCCTGGACACGCCTTTGAGGAAGTTCCTCGCACCGATGATGATGAAGGAACCAGCAATGATAGCCATGAGTGTGGACGTGCCAGGGTGGCCGTAAGCTCTGTGCAGTGTGACCAGCAGAAGTCTCGTGAGGGAGGACTTAGCGGAGAGTGGAACGAGTTCGGTGGGTGTGTTGGGAGCGTCTGTGTTCCGAACGCGGCTAAGGGCGATCAGATGTCCTGAGGGAGAGACATGTAGATGAAAGTGGCGGAGTGGATGACCTTTCGGCAGTGGTGACTTGGTGCGTGCAGCCTTGAACGCGTCCGAAAAGGTCTGCAGTTGCGAGAGTCGGTAAAGGGCTGATTTGGCTTTCTCGACTTCCGTGCAGGTGAGTATTCCAGTTGTGCGATGTGACGCAGGCAGTTTGCAGTTCTCGATGAACCTGTATACATAGCACATAACACGAGAGAGGGATAGGAAAGAAGAACGGACAGTCGCAATGTTAGATATAAATGAGGATAGGGAAGGGGAGAGAGAGTTGGCAGGTTTGATAGAGACAGTATAGATAGGGATAGGAGGTTTAGAACGGAAAGGGGGAGGCCAGTGTTCCTGAGACAGAGTGAGCCACTTTGGGCCATGCCACCAGAGCTCGGAGGCGAGGAGATCATCAGCTTGGGACCCTCGGCTCGCGAGATCAGCTGGGTTGTCAGCGGTAGGCACGTGACGCCAATGCTCAGATGGTAACAGATCCTGAATGGTTGCGACGCGATTTGCCACAAACCGGTTGAGTTGAGAGGGAGACTTGGGCAACCAGAAGAGGACAATCTGGCTGTCGGTCCAGGCATAGACAGACGAGAGAGGCAGGTTGAGAACGTTGACAGTGTGTTTCAGAATCTTGGCTAGCAGGAGAGCTCCGGAGAGCTCCGCCTTGGGGATGGTGATTGGTCGAGTCGGCAGCACTCGAGCTTTGGCGATGACCAGCGACGTGGAGATGGAGTCTGGAGCCTCCATCCGTGCGTATATGACGATACCGTACGCGACGGAAGAGGCATCACAGAAACCGTGTAGTGTGAGTGTGACGTCAGATGCGGAGCAGTTGAAGGTCATGCGTGGAATGGCGTGACAGTGTATGACTGGCAGGTCGTGAGTCCAGTCACGCCAGCATTGCAGAAGGTCCTCAGGGACTTCCTCGTCCCAGGAGAGACCGCGTTTCCAGGTGTCCTGGAACAGGATCCTCGCGGATATAACCACTGGAGCGAACAGTCCGAGGACATCGAACACCCCGGCGGTGATGGAGGCGATCACCCGTTTGGTGACCTTGTCTTCAGCAGGTGGCAGTTCCGGAATCGAAACGTGTAAGACGTCAGCTCGGGTGTCCCAGTGGACACCGAGAGCCTTTGGAGCAGCAGGTGTGATAGAGCAGGTGTCAGTCTCGAGCAGGTTCTCAGGGATGAGCTTGCGCAGGGCAGGATCATTGGTCCTCCATTTTCTGAGGTCCATCCCCGCAGCAGAGCAGAGTTCCCGAAGTTCCCGGAAAAGTGAGAGGGCGAGCTCAGTCGTGGGAGCTCCAGATAACAGGTCGTCGACGTAGAAGTCTGACAGAATCGTACGAGCAGCAGTTGGGTGAGTGTTGAGATGAGTTTGGGCATGACGACGTAGAACTTGAGTCGCCAAGAACGGAGAGGACTTGACCCCGAATGTCAGTCTCTTCATACGGGCGTCCTTGATAGTGTTGTCAGGTGCTTGATACAGGAACCGATGCCAGTCACGCTCCTCTGGGCTCAGCAGAATTTCGCGAAACATCTTGCTGATGTCCGCAGATACCGCAGATGAGTGGCACCTGAACCGGATCAGCACATCAGGTAGAGGCGGATAGACGTTAGGTCCGGGCAGAAGTTGGTCGTTGAGAGAGACTCCGGACGTGGTGCGCGCAGAGGCGTCGAATACAGCTCGCACCTTCGTGGAGGTGGAGCTACACTTGATAACCGCGTGGACGGGCAGGTAGTAGGAAGGCAGTTGCAGTTCTTGAGACGGAACGATCTCAGCGTGGTCGAGTGTGAAATATTCTCGGACCACGTCCAGGAACGGTTGCAGGTTCTCTCGAGATGCGAGCGACTTCTCGTTCGAGAACAGGCGAGAGAGAGCCTGTCGACGACTATCTCCCAGATCAGGTGGAGACGTCGTGCGTGGGAGTGAGACGGAGTAGCGTCCGTCCACCCTGGTGCAGCTAGCATCGAATTGAGTCAATGCCGATTGTTCCTCAGGTGTGAGGGTTGGGGCTTCCGGAACTCGGTCCAACTCCCAGAGTCGTGAGATGTCGGATTCAGTAGGGGACGTCGTGGTCGTGGTGACGATGGTGTTTACAGCAGGTCTAGCATCGTTGTCGAGTGGGCAGGACAAGCAGAGACCCAGTTGAGTGGGCAGGGCACCGAGATTTCCCACCTGGAACATTTTCCCAGTGGAAAGTGCAGTTACTTGGGTGACACCCAACACCAGATCTACTCTCCCGCCCAGTTCGGCATCAGCGAGTGAGAAGTGACGTAGGGCTGGTGTATCCAAGACTTCCTTCACGTTCGACGGCCGCGCGATGGGGTCGAGTGATGGAATGAGTGTGAATGTGGTCTCTGGCATCTTATACCTGCAGTCAACAGAAACAACAGGGCAGGTAACAGTATATTGGCACCTAGTGGTGCCGATTATCCCTGAAATGGGCATGGGGTCGTGCCTGCGAGGCAGACCCAAGGAGTTGGCCAGACTTTCTGTCATCATTGGAATTGCCGCACCCGAGTCAAGCAGAGCTCGAGCCAGCACAGTTCTGCCTCCACATGCGAAGGCGACTAGAGCCGTGAAGAGAGATGCCGCACTTCTGGAGGCAACTTGTGGTTGGCTGACCATCATAGGTGCAGATGGGGCCTGGGTAGTGGTCGTTGTCTCTTGGTCACGGTGTAACAGTGTATGGTGACGACCTGAACAAGTCCTACAAGAGAATCTGCTGGGGCACGACTTACAGCCATGCCCTTCAGCCAAACAGTTCAAACACAGCTTACGTTCGCGGACTGTCTTGTTCCTGCGATCCACGTCATATCCGACAAAGGTTGTGCAGCGAGACAGAGTGTGATTCTCACCGCACACCGGGCAGTGTGGCGCGGTTCTCCGGGGGGGAGGTTGCTTCGCAGGCTGAGGTCTTGGCCGCTCATGGCGAGGTGACGGCGGTCTAGCAGGTACAGGTGAGAAGTAGGAGGAAGCAGGAAGCCCCGCGGTCAGGGTGCTGGCACCGCGAAGTTCCTTCTTCTGAGCTTCCACAAACTTGAGCAGGTTGGTCATGTCCGGCGGTGTGTCTGGGGGACGGTGCCTCAGCCACTCCCGTCGGCAATCAGGTGACATGAAATTAGATGCATGCATGGCCAGGAAGGATCCCAGCGAATCACCCATCAGGGCACAGAATTTGTGGTATGGCAGGAGGAAGTCGTCATAGAGACGATCCATATCTACAGCAGATAGAGTACAAGAATTGACAGATAATACCTTACCAGTAATGAGAGGAGCAAGGACGTCAGGTGCACCGAAGATGGATTCCAGCTTGTCAAGCATCTGGTCAAGTGGCAGATCATCCGAGGGCAGGTTGTGCAGCAGTTTGAGGCCTTCGGGGTGCTTCACAGACTTGATTAGAAGACCCTTGACCTCGAGGGCGGAGTGGCCTCGCGCCCGTTTCTGGACGGTACGGACGAACATCGTTCGAAAGTTCGCCCACTTGAAAGGGTCTCCGTCGAATGTGGGAAGTTCCACGTTGAGAGCATTTCGGTCGGAGACTGGAGCAGGTACAGATGAAGGAGGTGTAGCAGGTACAGTAGCGTCAGCAGCAGTTGCGACTTCCTTACAGGCAGCAGCCGTCATGGTAAAGAGCCGAGCCATCTTGTCTATGATGTCATCACATATCGTGTTCAGATCAGGTAGGGCGTGGTAGAACTCGGTGCAGCGATCAATTACCGAGACACGTCGAGTGTGCAGCTTATCGACAGAATTTCGATAGAATGAGGATTCTGGCATAGGAGAGGCCAGAGCAGTTTTAATGTCAGCAAGAAGTGAGACAGCCTGCCGACGTAGAGGTAAAGCCTGCAGCACATTGGCAACTTCCGATTTCCACTCTACATGAGTGTCGAGCAGAGAGGTATCATCAGCTTCCCTGGCATCTGAACGGAGATCGGGAAAGTTCTCGTAGAACTCTTCCAGTTGAGCCTGTAGTGTGTTGTGCAGGTCGATGGCCGCAGAGAGTTGAGTCGCCAGCTCCTGCACTGTAGCAGCGTTGATGCGGTCAGGACCCTCTGATATGGCCTTGGAGACACGGTTATGCAGTTTTGTGGCCATGCCACGTTTGGTGCCACGCTTGACTTCCAAGTCGTGCACAGTAGCTCGAATTTCATCGGAGATCAATGATGTCATAACTGTAAGATTGAAAACACAAGACAGATAAGACAACAAAGTCGCTCACCAACGCAGATATGGACAAAGTCCACAAGGTGTGAATATCCAAGGTGAGAGATCCTGAGGAGTGCCAGGTACAGCAAAGACCACAGGTGTGAAGTACCGAGGTGTGAAAACCTGAGGTGAGAGGGGCAGAGCTTCGCCTTGCGAGAGCTCCGAATCGCCTTGCAAGAGCTCCGAAGCAGAAGTGGGGGCGGGGCTGCTGACTTCTACACAGATAGAGGTGAGAGGGGCGGCTCCCAGCTTGAGGTGGAGTTTCGGCCTTCTCGTCCAGATAATCCAGCGAAGAGAAGTTGGTGTAGTCGCCGGGCTCGAAGGACCATACGATGTGTGGGCGTCTTCTTTTCTCGTCCAGCAGATTAGGGGGTGTGGTTGCTAGCTAGGCTAGGGCACTTAACCAAATTCAGTTTCAGTTGAGAACGTGGGTTAACTATAATAGAGATTGAGAGAACAGATAGGATCGGAGAGAGATTAGACGTTAGTCTGAATGGGCATACAATGCGCATTATGAAGTGTGTGACAGGTGACAGTGTTCAATGGTTGGTGATGAATCTCATTACCGAGAGTGGCAATGAGAATCAGGTAAAGGGTGACAGATGAAATGTATTAGAACTCAAAGTGGAAGAGAGCGGTAGATACAGGTACAGATAAGATTAGAAATAAGTGAAATAGACAGCTACAGATAGGTAAATACATGCATACAGATATAGTGATATTCAGTTCAGTCCTACGTGTGAAGTGCCGGGCCAGCCGAGCTTGAGTTCATATCCTCTGTTCGGGTATGGATCCCGAACAGTTACTAACCCATTTTATAATAATGTAGTCTTGCTAACCAAACTCTTCTCCTATCGCTAAAGTTCTGGCTTCACGAGACTAAACCAAGCTAATAGTGATCGGAATAGTCAGGTAGAGACAGTATAAGCTATGAACTTATAAAAGTATAGACCAAGTGCGCTCACTGAATTGTGATATTATTGTTTGCAATAATAATTACACTGGCATAGAAGATGCAATATGCAAAAGTATACCTACTAAGTTGCTGCATTAGTTTAAACCGCAACTCTTTGTTGGAGCAAACCCTTTACCAATCAAGAGAAGAGCAATTCTATCGTATCTAGAAGACAGTAAACAAACAACACAAAAAGAGCTAGAGCGACCTCAGTACACTCTTCACACTACATGGCAATTCAACTTAAATAAACAACAACAACATTTGGATTTATTACTTAGCTAAGAAGATGACAAAACTCAAATTGATGTGGCCATTTCTATGAAGTTAATGCAAGTATATAGCAAGCCTTTTCTTTTGTATTATTAGACCAGAACTCTCAAAGCTTAAAGAATTCGGTAACAACTTGTTATGATAAGACGTTATATAATAGATAATAATATCTAGCATTTCCAAGTGCAACTAAATCGCATGCGCAATCATATAGCTATAAAGAATTGATACTGGTGTAGCCAGTGAAGAAACTGCACGAGTCGCAGTTTCGGTTAGGACTGGGAGCCGAGATGGTACGCTGTAACTGTGTACTATTATTAGTTCTTTTTGTAGCTGTAACGTTAGAGCTAGGGACATGTCAAAGGTTAGCTTGCGTGTGTGGCAACTTTGGATGCAGTATTTTTAATAATTTGACATCTACTCTAGTTCTTGCACGGGAACGGGATCTCTCCGACTTGTTGGAGGGTCAACGCTGTACGAAGGCAGGGTCGAGATATGTAAAGGCGGTCAATGGGGAACGGTGTGCGACGATTCGTGGGATAACACGGATGCCAGGGTGGTGTGCAGACAGCTGGGATATTCAACCAATGGTTAGTGCTAGCGATATAAACTTATTAGCTATACTTAACCTTTACAGTTAAAGAGAACAGTGCAGAGATACTTTTTTGAACGCAATTCGCTGCGAAAAAATTTTATAACAATAGCTAATAAAAATAAATAAATAAATAATTAAAACCTAGCTACAATCAATTTGTGAATTCAGAATTTGTTTCAAATCGGTCAACTTTTATAATCAATTAAACTCTATTTTGTGCAGGAAGTGTTGCTTATTCTCAAGCTCGATTTGGGCAAGGCTCTGGTCCAATCAACTTAGATGATGTGCAGTGCACTGGTTCAGAGACTACTCTACTGAGATGTCGTCACTCGTCAAGGCATAACTGTCTCCACTCCGAAGATGCTTCAGTACGGTGCTCAGCTCCAGGTAATTAGGGGTCAATAAATTATTCTAGGATTTTTACAGCATTTTAGGAACACTGAAGCATTATGAGCATTTTAGGTGTGCTGGAACATTTTCTAGCATTTTAGGTAACTTTAAAAATTACACATGAAGGATAGATAAAAAAAAATTCAGATTAAAAATTGTGCACAGTAGTAGGAGGTCAATATAACAGCCATGACACATTTAAGACCTGTGCATGCTATCAGAGCTGTTGGTATGAATAGTGCAAGTTTGTTGTCAATGTAGGTGTGGATGAGTAGGCCAGTGGGTGCGAGTTTCATCAATAATTGACAACTATTATCAACAGCTTGATAAAACTCACAACCGCAACTGCAATGGCTGAGTGTGAAAGTGATGCTGATAGCTTTGTAGAGGAAATTGAGGCTGACCTTGAAGCTAATAGTGGTAGCACCAGAAGCTGCAGCATTTGGACAAATAAAGTGAGGAGAGTTTCATTGTATATTTCTGCTCTTTCCTACTGATACTGCTAGTAGCCTTCCTCTGCAGTTGCAGAGTGAGTTTTTTCATTGCTAGAATTTTCCCCCTCAAACTACAAACCTCTGCAACGGAAGATTGTACCGAAACTTCAATTAGCTATGCTCCAATACAATGATAGACACGAGTGATAACATTGTTTTGCACTTTTACTTAAAAAGCTGAGAATTTTCAAGCATTATAGGCAGAATTCAAAGCATTATGGGTTGCGTGTATGAGAAATAGGGAATAGCATTATAGGGAAAATTTGCAGAATAATTTATTGAGCGCTACAGGCAAGTCTAGCTATTAAATTTTTTCCTTTCATGTCATATTTTGGTAATAATAATATTAAATGCTGCATGCAATCCAGTCACCTGTTCCAATGGGGCGATCAGATTGAGAGGAGGCACAAGTCGGAGCGGTCGTGTAGAAGTTTGCAAAAATGGCATATGGGGGACAGTGTGTGATGATGGGTGGAGCAACATCGATGCCATTGTTGTTTGTCGGCAGCTTGGATTTTCCAGTCGAAGTAAGCCTACAGCTTTTATTTTTTGAGTCAGGACAGAGTTCAATAATCTATTTATTTAGATGCTATTGGTCATCAAAGCGCTCATTTCGGAGCCGGAACTGGTCTGATAGCAATGGATGATGTAGCTTGTAGTGGGACAGAAACTAGACTGGTAGACTGTACACACACAAGCAGACATAACTGCGTGCACTCTGAAGATGCTTCTGTTACATGCAATGTGATAGGTAAGTTAGTGAAACAATAATTGAATTATTTTATTATTCATGTTTTGCTTTTGTTTAAAAGTATGTACTCATGGAGCGGTGAGGCTAACTGGTAGCTCTAGCAGGCTCTCTGGCAGAGTGGAGGTGTGCTTGAACAATGTGTGGGGGACTGTCTGTGATGACTACTGGGGATCAGTAGATACAGGAGTTGTCTGCGGTCAACTTGGCTACTCTCGTCAAGGTTAGCCCAATCAATATAAAAATTTTAACTTTCAGTTACAAGAAACATTTTTAGCAAAAATAAATAACCAGATCAATAGCAGATGTGGAATATTCAAGATTTAATTTAAAGACAACAAATTGCAGAAATGCTACACACATTGATATTATGTTATCTGTGATGGCTTGCAGGTGCAAGAAGTGTATCACGATTTTTCTTTGGGTCTATTCCCATACATTTGGATGATGTGAATTGTCGTGGAAATGAGACCAGACTTATTGACTGTCCACACGACAGTCGCACTTCTGACTGTTTTCATTTTGAGGATGTCTACATAACATGTAGACTAGGTATTCTTCTGCACTTTTTCAATTCACTTCACATCATTTACAATTTTTCTTCCAGTTTCTGCCTGTGTTGAAGGTGCTGTGCGTCTTGTGAATGGAAACTCTACATCTGGTAGAGTAGAAGTTTGCTATCAAGGTTCTTGGGGGACAGTGTGTGATGATCGCTGGGGCAGTACAGATGCAGGAGTAGTCTGCAGGCAGCTGGGCTTCTCAAGATATAGTGAGTATTTCTATCCATATGCATGGGAAGAGAGAACAACATATTTCTATGGAAAAAGAATATATACATTATTGTTCCGAGTTAACTACTATATATGGTTTTAGTCACTCTATTTATAGTAGTTGTTGCTATTATTAACCCTCAGCGCGCATGCGCGTGAGGGTTACAGTACTCACTTTGTCTGTCATTCATTCATTCATTCATTCATTCAGTCAGTCAGTCAGTCAGTCAGTCAGTCAGTCACTCTGTCAGCAGCGGATCTCGATGATGGACGACTTTCAGGCTAAAAAATTATATCAAGTTAGGGTATTCTATTATTTAAGTGCCTTTAATGTGCCAAATTTTTTGTTTTGAATTTAAATATCTAGAAAACACGAGTCAAATTTAGGTCGTTACAAGCTTTACCTTGCGCGGGTTATGCCCCCTTATACTCAAGCCACGTCACGTGAGCTGCCAACCTTTTTTTGCGTGTGGTTCGGAGTTCTGTTCTGTTGTATGATCTGCCGCTATCTCTCTACTCTGTTCTGAAGGAGCGAAAAGAATCTCTTTTCCAACTGTAAGTTATAAAATGCCTGCTTTTAAGAAAGCTTGTCCTCGATGTGCGTGTGAAATTCATGTCAGAAAGTCCAAATGTCCCTGTGGCTATAGCTTTTCTGTCAAACCCAAGTTAATTCTCAAACCTCAGAATGCCATGAAGTCCTTGGATAGTCGTAAGAAGACTATGGTAATGTGTCAAGCACGGAAAAGGGATTTAGAAAGTGTTGAACAGTCCCAGAAGCGTGGCTACCCAGGACTAATGCATTATTGTATTGTGTGCTGAACTATTGTGCTATCTGAAGCATGTGTCTCATGACAATGCTGTAGTTTGGAGGAACCTGGTTTATTATGCTGTTTGTTAGGCTCCAACAAAACAAAATTGTGTGTAAGTTATGCCCAAGGGCTCTTTAAAAGTACGACTTTGTCATACCTGAGAGTGTCTGTGCACAACTAAGGCCAAGCATTCACACCAATGGTGATCTAGTTGGTGACAGCAGCTGAGATTGTGGTGTACAACTAGCGCTGAGGGTTTGCACCTCTGGTGCTTTCATTGTTTATGCAGTCTAAAATACCTACTACCCTTCAAGCTATGTTTTCTTAGTTTAATAAGTTTACTTAATGGTGTTCAAGAAAGGAGGTGATAAAGAAAGATACTTCATGTTTACTTTTAATTGCACTAATCTAAATTATTACAACTGTAGTAATCCTATGACTCTGAATTCACTAAATATACTAACAAAATTGTCGCTATTTTTTTTAAAGATGCCGTTGCTTTGGGTAGAGCTTCTCATGGACAGGGAAGTGTTCCCATCAAACTAGATGAAGTCGCATGTACAGGAAGAGAGAGCTTTTTATTAAACTGCAGCTTTGCCAGTAGACATGACTGCAGTCACATTGAAGATGCCAGTGTGGCATGCACCAGAACATGTGAGTCTGATTTTATTTAAGACCAATCAGATAGTGCTGTTTTGTTTAATTCTGCTTAGTGAGGTGCTCTGATGGAGACCTTAGGCTGAGAGGAGGAAGGAATGGTGCAGCAAGAGAAGGCAGGGTAGAGGTGTGTTTGAATGAGGACTGGGGCACAGTGTGTGACTCCTTTTGGGATAGCAGAGATGCTCAAGTTGTCTGCCGCCAGCTTGGCTTCCCGGCTTCAAGTATGTACAATGTATTTGCTGATAAACTCGTTCATTTATTTGTATAATCATGGCAGGTGCTGTGGCCTACTCGAATGCATTTTTTGGCAGAGGGAGTGGATCGATCTTGCTGGACAGACTCCAGTGCATTGGCAGTGAAAGGAGACTGCTCAACTGCACTCACCGCAGCGGTAGTCTTGTGTCAATATTTTGTGGCCACAATGATGATGCTGGAGTCCAGTGTGCATGTGAGTACGTAGTGTGTAGACTTTTTAAGGAAATTGATGCGTAGAGGAGAGATAAACACAGCAATCCCGAGTAATTTTTACATTATTAAACAAACCTGATCCTATGGTTTAGTTTGGCTAAGGGTGGTATCATGAAATACTTGAATTGGTTACTGCTGATGATTTAGGTTAAAGTTTGATAGTCAATGACAAGTACTAACATCAAAACTGTTACAATTAAGTAGCCCTACACTGTAAACCAAAAGGTGTGTAGTTCACACCAAATTAAGTGTGAATCACTTGTAACAATAGTCACACCAAAATATGGTGTTATGTGCACACCTCATTGTTTGGGTGTGAAGTACACGCCAAATTCAGTGTGAATTCACACCATAATCAGTATGAACTCATACTTACATTAATGCTGAATTATTTTATGTTACATTGATTCTAATATAACATATCAACATTATTTTTCCAGAAAGATATTGGTGTAATCCCAGATCTCATTAATCAGAGGACTATAATCTTAGTCAACTTTCTTATCTAGCATACAAGTGTACAAAACATTTATAAGGCAGATTACAACGATAATAGCATTGGTTTTTGCCTGCACGACTATAATCTTAGTCAACTCTGCTATCTAGCATTCAAGTGTACAAAACATTTATATGGCAGATTACAATGATAATAGCATGGTTTTTGCCTGCACATGAATATAATTAATGAATGAAACAGAAACAGGTAACAAAGTAAAGAATCTTTCTTTTTGAAATACGGTACCAATCAACTTGATACAGCTGTAGACTCAACTACTCTTGAAGACACTGAAAATGCAGCCACACCATGTGAACAAGAAGCTAATATCCCCACTACTATTTGTACTGCAAGAGTATTTTGTAGCCACACCAAGCATGCATGGAATAGCTGCAAATTACAGGGAATATGCATCACTCGCTTCGCTATTTTGTGCTATTAGAGCGCATCACTAGTTATTATTATTATCTATATAATAATACCCGTGCAACTGACGACAATGTACGTATTCATGAATAATTCATGAGCTAATGAGCTAGAACGCGCAGACGCACAATACTCGTGAACTTGTGCTGAATTACCTGGTAAACCCTAGAGTGCAAGGTGAACTGGTTAGCAACCAAACTCCGACACAAAAAACATCGATAGTAGGCAGGAGTGGCACAGAAACAGGAGAGCAGCTTTCGTGAACTAGCGCTGAATTACTGAGTAAACCAAGAATGCAGTTGTAAATAAGTAAAAGGTTTGGCTATGCAGGTACAACAATAAATGGAAAGAAGACGAGAGTGGCCGAGAAACAGGCGAATGGGTAGCGTTACATTCAGTAGACAGTGATTACTTTAGTTGTAACTAAAAGCGGGTGGAATAGACAAGGTTAGGTGGCGTAGGTTTCGAAAAGGAAGGCTAAAGTGCGAAAGAGAAGGAAAAAAAGCGTACTTCTTCTTCTTATTATTTCTTATTATTATTATTACCAATTTAAGTTAATTGCGAGAAAACATTTTCTAATGCTCATGTATAGAGTTCTTGTAGTCACTTGTCAGTGGGTGGGGGTTTTTTTCAGTGTGTAATTGTTGGATGCAAGATATAACCAAAATGGCTTGGAATTTACATCTGCACAATCAGATATAGCTATTTATAATTTTTAGTTATAATTTTAGCTTTGCTTTAGAATATATAGTCTAATTTCAATATAATGCTTCTGTTGATTTTGACCACAACCTTGAGGTCATTTAATTGGTGTTTGCCAATACTTTATTATACACAAGTTACAAATGATCTTCAACATTGTTTCTTGTGTGTGTTAGTTCTGACTGTGGCTCCAAAATTAGGAGAAGTTGCACGCATAAGTGCAGAAGAGATCCAAGTCTCCTGGATGGCCATAGAAGATGAAGAAGATTTAGGAATAACTAGTTATGTTGTTAAATATCGACCTGAAGTGTCTATCCAAAAGAGAAACACAGAAAATTTAGCAGTTAGGATAGAAACTGATCAAACGAACATTGTCCTATCTGGCTTGGATCCAAGAGTATCCTACAGGATTTCCGTTGCTGCTAAAAATAGAGCAGGCACTGGAGTGTTCAGTGAAGAAGTCATTATGAAATGTACGTCACTTTTCTCTGTTTCTCTCTTTATAATAAGAAATGTTGCAATAAGAGACAATTAACTGTAGTATTAGTACATCTGTTCAAGCAGCAAATTGTCATTCAATGTTCCTATTCCATTACAGTGTATTCTAACAGCAGATTCTACATTCATATGTCTGGGGCCATTACTTGCACACCATGGCTGGTAAGCATATTGGCTAGCTATAAAATACATTTTTGAATAGCTGGTTTGAGAATTCATTATTTGATCAGTAATATTCAATCTAATATGTGTGCAGTCTCATGATGGAAGTATAAAACAACAGTCCATATTAACTACAGTGGCAGCACAGCTTGCCACAGTCTGCTCCTGCTCTATATCAACTAGATACATGGCAGACACACGGATGACCTGCGGAGAGGGCACCACAGATAGAGTCAGCATAGAAGGAGCTCTGGTAGCAGTGAATAATACAGATGAGCAAAAGCTACACCAGTTTTTACAAGACTGGGTAGACACCAGCCCAGCCATGGAAGTCACTGGAGTGTCATTACAAATCATCAAGTGTTCAACGTATTCCTGGGGGAAGGACAGCTGCACGTTCCGGGAAGATACTTCTGCACCTACTACATCACAGACACCAGCACAACCTAAAATAGAAGTGGCAACACTAAAATCTAGCAACGGGGGATCTTTGTCAGTGATTATCTATGCCGGAATTGGAGTTGGAGTAGTGGTTGTATTTGGGATTGCATGCATTTTGGCTATTGCAATTTGGAGACGGAAAAATAAAAATCGAACATACAAGACTAACAGGTAATAATTGAAATGCTCATGTAATAACATGTCCAGACGTATTATAGTGGTATCATATTTAGTCCATGAGCCAGAGGGTTGGGTCGGTATTTTATGAATGTCAACTATCAAATGGTTAAAACAATAAATATATACCTTAGATATATGTCTCACAATACCCCACATTTCACCACCATACTATCGCCGCTATCAAAAATAGAACAGTCAAAAAACTGCAAGTTACTCTCTCATCAAATTTTTTTAACAACTCTAGGGATAGATACAATTATCAATAGCCTTCCTTATTCACTGAAAATGATACATGTATAAATTATCAAAAATTGAGCTTTTGCTCCTAGACTAATTTGGCCATTGCTAGAACATAAGGTGTTTCGTGTGGTGTCAATATTATGTGAAAATAATTGATGCTATTATTTGTAAGAGAAATTAATCTTTATTTTATTTCTACATTTTTTTTTAATCTTTCTTCTTGCAGAAGAAGTTTAGATACTAATACTAGACCTGTGTACACCAATGGATTCAATGGAGTGACTAATCCTATAAGGGAGACCACGATGAATGATGTGAAATTTGACTTCAGTGACAGTGGCAGTCACATCTATGATGATCCAGAGCTACTCATGTCAAATAGGACTCAAAAAGAGTCCTATGATACCCTCAATTTTTCTAATAAAAGTTTTGAATTCAGTGAGAAGCCAATTTATGATAGTGCTGATGGTGTGGTGTCGACCAAGCCACCAAGTCATACAGCCACTGGTTATCAGGTGACACCCCATGCTGGTCACGTGATTCCAAACCCTCGTCATGTGATGCCAAGTGCTTCTCCTGTGCCATTACTTCCCAATACTGCTTACCATGCATTACCACTTCCTCCAAGTTCTACTACTTCAGCTTCATCTCTGAAACCCCCCCTGGTGTCCCCACACTATAGTGTTCCCCGACCTTGCATGCCACTGAATGGGAAGGCTAAAACAGTAGAGAATGACTATCAGGAGCTGAACAATTCAACATGTGATAGCGAAGCTGCCCCTGCAATGGCTACTGCTAGAAAAAACTATGTCCCTCATCTGGAGATACCAGGCAGTAGTGATGATCGGCTCACTAGAGAGCCTTCTACACTTAGTGACATGAATACTGACGATGAGCAATACATGGACATGAATTCTTTAACTTAAGAAAGATAACTATTTCGCTTAATTGATGTTGTTGTTTAAGACATTTGTACAGAATGTAATTGCCCACCATGTATTTCAACACTGTGTTCAATAATGTTTCATTTTTTTGTCATGCATTAAACATGCAATTTATATATTTGATATCAACTTTACAGATGTAATCTCCTATTTTACAAAGATGGGTGTGGTGGCTACCATAGAATTACTGAAGCCTCCTATTTGTTTTGCTCTTTAATTAGCTTTTTTCCCATGCACTAGCTGTAAAATTCAAATCAGATTTCGATAGTAAATGAGCGCTAATTCAGCATTTGTGATTTTTGACTGTGTCATAGATCCACTGGATACTTGAGTGTTGCTACCTTGTGACATGTCAAGAATTTTTTTGCTCTTGCATGTGCTATATCTTCTTACAAGAAGATAAGATAGACAGTAGTGGCATTTGTTGAGCAGTATATACACAAGATTGTATTGGTAAGCAACATATGTAGAGCATTGTACTTGTAATTCCAATGCATAACAACAATTAGCTGGTTCATGTAAGGTACTTCAACAGTCACTTTTGTAACATTGGTTTTAACTCCCCTTTTTCTTTTCTTTTTTATAACACCAATATATATATTATATAATATTATAATTATAGCTAAATGTTTTGAATTCAATAAAAAAAAATTCAGCTATTACAGCTTTCCCCTCCTCACCTACTGCAAAAATCAAATCTAGTTATGACAGTACTAATTGATATTAATGTTATTTTACTGTGTCATAATGCTGCTGTAATAGGGCATCAAAGAGCAGTTGGGGCTTCGGAGAGGAGGAAATTCTTACAACTCGTAACATGCTAAGATGTGTTTACTATTCAACTCCTCAACACTACATGATATACCATGTTATCTCATGGAATTACAATAACGAACTTTGCTCTGTCATATCAGTACATATGATACACGACCATCAACAGTCAAACATGTACATGAATGTTAGATTTGAAGAATGAGATACTTCTTGCACATCGCTTAAAAAGGAAAATAAACAAAAACATTATAGTTCAGAAAACTGTACGATCTGAATGAGTTCTACAGTCACATTCCTAGTTGGACGGTTTTGGTTTAACTTTTATGTTTATAGCTTTTTATTTAGGTAACTATTTAAAATTTCTTGTTATTTCTTTAATAGATACAAATGACAGCTCCATTTTGTAACTAGAAAAAATGTACTAAATAGACTAATTTTTGTTAGATGAAAAAATATTTTAATTCATAAGGTTTGTCTCGAACTTAAAGAGTTGGTGTTAACTAAAACAAATTTCTCAAAAATACCTCTCATAAGCTTTCTGAAGTAAACCTAAAGCTAAATTTATTGGATCTTGGTGATTCTAGACAATTGGAAAACTCCCTAGTGTACTAACAAGTCTGAAATTTCTTGAACAACATGCACAACAATTTGCAAATAGAAATAACTAACTATAAATACTAATTGCTGGAGAAATATTTTTTTAGATAAAGGAGGTTTTAACTAGTGTAAATAAAACTAAAAAACTAAGATTAATTTTAGTTACACCTAAAACATTTTAGGTAACTAACCAGAACTAAATTCACATAGGATGATAATAACTAAAACTAAAACTAAAAGTCATAGAGCTGATGAGTAATAACTAAAACTAAAATTATTTTTTAATCAAAACTAAAAATATAGCCAACTCTTTTCAGGGACATCGCTAAAAGAAGACAAATGATCAGTGGTGTAGTCCCAGGAAGCAAAACCCTTTACCCAATCATTTCTTCATAGGACCTGAGTAAATTGTTTGGTTAAGGCAAACTGTTGGACAGCAGTCTGCAGTTGCTCATCAACTATCTAGCCTAGCCCCCTCCCTTAGCGGGGAAAAAAAAAACTAAAACGGAAGTTATTAAATTTGAAAACTAAAACTAAAATAAAATTAGTATGTAGCTACATTGGAAAAAACAAAACTAAAACTAAAATTGCAGTCTTTGTTAGTGAAAAATTAAAACTAAAATTAATCTTGAAATACTTTGTCAAACTAAAATGTAAATGTTCAACCAAAACAAACTTAGTTTTAATGTAGTAGCTCTGATATTTGGGTAAAGAACCTGAGGATAATTTTTGCAAACTCTGAAACCATAAGAGGAGCTCCTCACACAAAGATCAAATGAAAACTTGTAATATAGTCACTTATAATTATATCATTAAATTACTTATAATAGCATTACTTATAGTAGCACTCAACTTTGCTTTAGTGTCTGTGGATTTTATCTCCAAGCAAGCGATGACTATATATACAAGTTTTCATTTGATCTTTGTGTGAGGAACACATGGAACTGGTCCTCTTATGGTTTCAGAGTTTGTAAGGTACATGTTGTTGTCAACTCCTCAGAATTTAAATATCCACAAACAATAATCTGAAATTGTCTCTCCATGTCTTTGACCTACACTTTCCTTCATAGATCAAAAGAACACCAGTTTATAAGGTCTTTTTGCTATCTTGTGTATTTAGGCTTAAATTAGCTACCAAGCACATTTCTATCTACAAATTGTTGTTATTACAACCTAAGCAATTTGCAGAACAACAATTAGATAACTAAGGCAGTAGTCAACAACACACAAAACTCATAGCTGTATCTGTGTACAACATATTACTGATGTGGTGGAGATTCCAGCACAGATCACATCTCCAGCCATAAACACAATCCCACTCTGATATGTAACTGTTCATTTAACTAATTGTTTATTTAACTATTTATTTCATTGTATTTACTTGTAGTATTTACTTCACTAGCAGATCATTAATTAGTATTCATATTCACTTCACCCTAACACTTATTCACACTTCCCTTCTATTTTTGCAACCATTTTTGGCCATATCTCATCTCCACCAATCAGATTTAAGTACCTGTTAGTTCTATTTCATGCTCACTCAGAATAGGGGTGTGTCGGCTGGTTTTCTGGCTGGCTGCCATATCCCAACAGTCAGTCTTTAGTTCTTGTACTCCAAACCCAGGTTCTTGTTAATTAATTTTAATTAAGTCAACCATAAGGCCAGTATTTAGAATCCTAGGTCTAGCTTATGAGAGATAAGAGAAGACCCAATCCCTAACCCTTCCATATTGCCTGGACCTTTGAGACTGCCTCTGGTGGCAGCATCTACCCTTAGAAGTTGACAATAACTCCTCCTCGTAAGATAAGAACTGACGACTTTCACGACAACTGAAAGTAGTTATGAATCATTACACAGCACAACATATAAGTTAGAACAACAGATTAGTCCTAGTTACATCCAAAGCATTTTCAAAACAACATTAGATTAACTACACAACATCAATATTATGGGAAACAGCACACAGTTTAGATATGTTTTTAGCTAGCTAGCTATGTATACAAAAACACTGACAGTAGTTATGAATCATTACCGAGCAAACATGACAGTAAGGCACAAATATTACGTTACTAGCAGTCATCGTAGCAAATGTTACTTCAATGCATGTTACATCACACAAATGAAAACTCTGACTTTGAGTTTTATACTTAGCTATGACAGATAATAGTTCTAAGTACAATTTTAGTCACAAAAAGCAGCTAGGATAAGTACAAGCATACATTATATAATGGTGTTAATGATCAGTTATGTTTTTTTACAAACAAAATGATTTCAAAATGAAAAGAAAATTGCTGCAAGAACAGCAGCTATTAATCCAATTGATGAAATATCTTTCATTAAAACTTGACTTCCACTGCTTCCGCCATCTGTCGGATCTTCAACCACAAGAGCAGCAGATTGTGCAACAGTGGCAAACTGTAGCTCCTGCAACACACACATCAGAGAACCACTCAAAATTTGCACACAACCATTACTTGATTACAGCAGCAGTCACTTCTTCATTAGCATTGTAATACCTGAGGTAAGGGAGTCAATACAGGAGTAGAACTTGAGTTCCTCATACTTGGAGGATCATTGATAACATTCTCCAATCTCTGTGCCAACATCATGCAGTAGTCTTCTGATCTGACCATTGCTTTGAGTGCTATGAACAGGTCTCCATCATTTAGCAAACTCGCTGAGACTTCACAATGGCTTTGATTCTCTCTAGAAATTAACCCACTTGAAAAAACTCTGAGCATTAAATCATCCACAGTTTCCACAGATGGATTGATGGTAAGGTATTCTTCCAGAGCATTCCTGTCAAATCCAATAGTTATGCCACCACCTGAAATTGTTACCAAAATGAATCCATTAAATACTTGAAAAATAAACAAAGCTAGACTTCATAACTATATCGCTCACCACAGATGGGACAGCAGCCATCTCTTGGTTGAATAACAGACATGCAATCAGACACGTCCTCACACTTCCTACCAGTCCGTATTTTTTGGCACATGTCACCAACTGAAGTATCAGAGGCAATTTCCATGCATTCTCCGCGATAATCCACCCTGGCATTAGCTGAATGAGAATTTAGCTCACACGTGTTGTTATAGGTTACCCCATCAGTTCCACATACCTGTACAAATATTATTGCATGCTTTAGTGATACAAAAATTCAGCACATTATAGCTTAATTACTAGTACTTACTTTACCACCAGAGCATTCAGTGTCATCACATCTTCTGTGGTGCGCAATTTTAACTCCAGCTGCAGTTTGAAGTAGGTTGCACGTACTTGAGTAAGAGTTTCCATCGCTACCGCATACTGCATCCTCATCTGTCAGCAAGAAAAGTATTATAATTAAGTAAAAAATTCTATTCAAAGGAATAAATTACCAGAATAGTTATTTCTGCATCGTAAACTATTAAGATTTATGCATGTCTTGAAGAGTTGATCATTGCGACAGCCAAACTTGCTCAAGCAAGTAACTCCACCTTTCCTGAAACACACATCAGAGCCATTACACGAACGAGTTGTGCAAAATTCCTGCAATATTTGAAACATGAGTGACAAGAGAATCCTTTATGGATACCAGATATACCTTGGCTCTACATGGCCCTGAAGTGAGATCACTTTCATTAAGGCCTCTGCACTGGGTTGCCATGCACATAGAGGCATACGTCTTTCCATCACTTCCGCAAACTGGGCTAGCCCTGGTATTTTTGCAGTCCAAGCAACGTCTATGTTCCTCATCAATTGGTTCATCACCTTTACTGCCATCGCAAGTTCTTTTCAAGCAATTCAGCTTTCCATTACTGCACCTACACTTTGAGCATCCAATCTATTCACAGGAAGAAAGGTTCACCAATCAAACTGAATGTTACAACAACTATGTTTTTTTAGTTTTTATGTTAAAACCATTTTAAAGATTCTAGACAGATCATTGAACCTACTGTTACAGACTTTCGTTCTTGAATTCTTTCGCCAGTTTTGAGAGTACAGTCCCTATCTCGGAGTGGTGCTGGATCAATTTGATTGCATATTTCCTGATTTCTGGAGATACAGAATATAGACTCTCCAGAATTGCACATACATAGAGTACAATTTCTGTAGTCAATAAATGTTGTTCCACTGGGGGCTTGATAGGCATTGCCCTGCCTTGAAGTGAAACTGCATCTTCTATTTTCTAAAGTAATAATATTACCAAAAAAATGGATCATTATTATTTGTTTTTTTAACTTTAATTTAGAGTTAATGTTGTTAATGTGAAACAATTTGAGTTGTTTTGTTAGTGAGACAAGAAACTTCTCTATCTACCATTATAGAGGACTTGATTAACAATACAATGATCTAGTAAGTAGCTGCTACTTGCATGAAGAAGAGGGGTATAAAGAATACCATAACTATTACACAACATTATTGTACATAAGCATTGTTAAAAACTCATGTGTGTGATTGAGTGTGTTTGGTGTATGTATTAAAGTCATCATGTCAAGAGTCTGATGCTCCGAATATGTTTTAAACTTTTCAAGGGGATTGAAAAAAAAAAACTGGATCAAAATTTGTACAAGAGATCACTAAGGCATTAATAAATTAATTATACCAGAATATAAATGTTAATTTCAAAGTTTGAGCCTCAAAAATAAGAAATGTTTCTGTAATATTGGCCCTCTACTTTCTGCAGCAGCAGTCACTTGCCTCCTTGTCATTGCAATTTTTATATATGTGCATTGTATATTTAATATGATAGCTAAAAATTGTGCCATTAGATTGTTAAATTATTATAGAGAGACTTATTTATTACATTCTTCAACATAATAATATATTCATTAAAAAATTTTTTTTTATGTAATCCGTATAATAGCAGTTATAAATTGGTTTACAACTTAGTTGAAAGCTATAATCAATGTAGACATTGTAAATAATTTTAATTAGATTAGCTATGAAAACAAAACTATGGTCCAGAGCTTCATTGGCCATTTAAGTACTTACCACAATCAGATGCCTCTTCTCTTCTACTCACATTTCTTTCTGTGCCTTCTATGTCAGTTCCATTTCTGTACACACACCTGCAAAACACCCTTCCTTGTTGTGTTCGACACTGTAATGGTCTATAATTTCCTTCAGGATCACAATCCACTTGAGAATTATTCAGGTGCATAATAACACAGCCTGAATAAATGAGTCAAATACATACTACACATGATAAAGGTCCAATATGTTTCATTCCATTACAGTTATTATGCACTCTATTCATACCCATTTACATCAAAATACAATAAGGACAATATTATTAAAATGGTTGCTTACTGGTCTGCATTGGACGCCTGCAATAGTGCCTTCCAACTGATTCAGTTGTGCAAACTAATCCATTTCTGCAGGGAACTTGAGCTCCATCCAATGAACTGCTAAGTTTTCGGTCCAAAATGTCACTTAACCGAGTAGAGTTCCTTATTCTTTGAGCTAATTCAGTATTAATATCGCCAGATCTTCCACATGGTTCTCCCTCTTGAGTGTCTATAAAATAGTAGTATTAAAAAGATTAGTGCTATACACAAGAGTAATATTGTGAGAAAATTTTATTCGTATCACTCAGTCATTCTTGGTTGAAATAATTATAATAATAGCACTTTTCCTCCATTTTAAAGGCAGCATATTAATTAATTAAAACTTAACTTAACTTTGGCTGTTAAAAGTGAGTAAAACTGTTTATTGGTAAGCGAGCTAGACACTCTCAGGGGTAACACAATTGAAAATCAAGGATGTTTGTTTGTTTGGCGAGCGAGCGAAGCAAGCGAGACAGTATTAGGGGTGGATAATGCACAATCGGGTATATGTTACATGTATATATGTGTGTATGGATGGTACGTACGCGGGGAACTTTTTTCTCCAAAAAACACGGCTTTTTAGGCTTGACCCCAGTTTATTCTGAAACTACAGCATTAAGCAAGCCTTACTTTATACTTAAGCGCAGAAAATTCCTGCGAAAACGCTTGCTTTTCAAGAAACAAAAGTTGATTCGACCTGTTACTATGGCATTGAAGACCCTTTTCCAGACTTAATTTCAAACTTCGCCGTTTTATGGGGGGATACGGAGTGCCGATTGTTGGTTGTCAAGAGCCATTGGTAGTCAGAAAAGGAAGCTACTACTTCTCGATGAAAGCTGAGGTAAGTACGCAATTCCATATTTGTTAGCTAAATATGCAAAATTAACTCTGGCCTTTCTTTTTTGTAGCTAAGAGCTTGTCAACAGTGACTGGTAAATTCAAATAGTCAGATTGGCTCAAATTTGGTACTACAAAGTTACCACTGCTCAAGAAAATGAGGTAAGAAAGTAATTTTGTATTTGTGTGCTAAAATTGATTGTCTTTTGTTTTTGTAGCTGAGAGCTTGTTGTCAAGAATTCACGGTAATTCAGATAGTCAAAGTAACTTAAATTTGATACTACAGAAGTTATCAATACTCAGGAAATTGAGGTAAGTAGTAATTCCATATTTGTTGGCTAAAATTACAAATAATAACACTGGTTTATTTTTTTATCATAGCTGAGAGCTTGTTCAAGAGTTACTGGTAATTGAGATTATCAGAATGGCAGATGTTTGATACTACAAAAGTTAACAATCAGGCACGAGAGTGATTTTGTATTTGTTTGCTGAAATAAAAGGTCATAACTGCTATTATAGTGTTTGCATGAAGTAAGCTAAAACATAGTAACATTTTATGTTACCTAACTATCAGGCTCGCTCGCCATTTGTGCTCAAGCACACCACTAGTTTATATATATGTTTGGACGTACGTATGTCATTTTGTACTTTGACCCTCTCGTATTTTCGAGTTAGCTCAGTGTTTGATCCCGTCCCAAACATCACTAAACAGTATCCTCTGGATTAACGATCATTACCGTATCATCCTAGAAATTGAATTGTTTACCGCTTTGAATTTTTTTGCGGGTGCAGTTTAAACTCAAAAACTTACTGGAGTAATAACTAGTTGTTTTATTTTAATTCAGGAATTCATAAAAATAATGTTGAAAGAAATTTAAGGTTAATAATAGCAAGTTTTCTTGTTCTGACAGCCAACCCGATGTTTCGACTTCTTGCCAAAGTCCTCTTCAGGGGTCAACTGAGGTCGAAGTCTCCGTGATGATGTAGATGTAAACAGCAAGATTTCTGGAGGGTATGCTTACTGTTTATTTTATCCTGGAGGGTACAGCATGGACAGCCAGCATCCTGGAAGCTCTAAACCTATGTCTCTGTTAAACTTGTTGTCAGGTGTCATCTGTATGTGTAGAGCTTCCTTGATCTTTAACTCACTATTCTTACTGGCTCTGTCTATAACTCTAACCTCTTCCCATTTAATGGGGTGATGTTGCTGCCAAGGCTGAAACCTTCTCATCACCTCTCTTACAAGCATCCGGATGTTCTTTCACTCTCTGCTCAAGCCTTCCAGCTGTTTCACCTATATATACTTTACCACAGCTGCAGGGTATACTGTACAGTATGGATGACTCGGTGGTAATGGGTAGTATCTTTAACTTTAAAAAGATGTGATCTTAGTGTCTTACCTGACTTAAATGCTGTTTTGATGTCCAAGTCTCTACACACTCTCTGAATACTCATTCATTCCTGCTATGTATGGAAAGTAAAAATCAAACCTTTCTCTTGCTCAGAATCTGTGTGATCTCTCTTTAGAGCCTGCCTGAATGGTTGCGTTGTCATAACCATTACTTTGAAGTACTTTGCGTAGGTGTTTTTCTTCCTACAAGTTTTCACTCATATTAGTTATCCTCCTAGCTCTCTGATACAAGCATCTCACTATTCCTGTCTTTACATGATTAGGATGATGAGACTTAAAGTGAAGGTATCTATCTGTGTGTGTAGGATTTCAGTGGAAGTAAGCATACCATCACTCTCTCTCTTCAATAAGCAGTCCAAAAATGTAGCTTACTATCTTCCTCTGATTCAGTGAAGGTATCTATCTGTGTGTGTAGGATTTCAGTGGAAGTAAGCATACCATCACTCTCTCTCTTCAATAAGCAGTCCAAAAATGTAGCTTACTATCTTCCTCTGATTCCATGGTGAATTTTATAGAAGGTCTTACGGAGTTTAACTGGTCCAACAAATGTTTTTCACTTCCTTTCTTAAAAAAAGTGTCATCTACATATCTCTTCCTCAAAGAATTCCATGTACAAATTGGCCACTACTGCAGAAACAGGAGAACCCATGGCTGCTCCATCTACTTATTCATAACAGTTCCCATTGTATCTAAGTAAGTTGACCTAAGGCAAACCTCTAATAATTCTGTGATGCACTCAGGAGATAGACATATTCTCTCATCTAGACTTTCGTCATTCTGGAGTTTATCTCTGATCACAGATACTGCCTCGTCTATTAGAACATTGGTGAACAGAGAAGACACATCAAAACTCGCCATCGATAAATTGTAAGATGGTGATCCAATGCAGGATACAATAGGTTTGAGTGGGATTCCTAAAGACCATAAAGAAGAGGTGGTCTACATCCAGTGGGTCTTAACCTGTGTACAACTTCCCTTTCTAAGTTTTTTTAATACACCGATTATAGTTTATAGTTTCCTGAGTCTTAGTTGGATCCTTCTTAACAAGTCTGTAAGTGCCTGATTGTATTAACTGGGTGAGCTTAGAATGGTATTCTTCCTTATTCATGAGGACTGTGGCTCTACCTTTATCAGCTGGGAAAATGGCTACATCAGACATATGTTTTAATTCACTTAAAGGATTTTTTTTTAATATTTTGTCTCTTAAATAAATGCAAACAAAAAACAACAAATTGAGAAAGCAAAGTACAGCTACAACAGACTAAATTTATAGAAAATGCAAGAACAGTCTTTCCAGATACATACTTAATTATTCATCGAAGGCATGCTATGGGCTGCACCAAATATATTTTCAAAAATAATGCATTTACTTGCAACTTACAGTTTATGCAGGTGTTTTGACCAGTTATTCCAACAGATAAACATATCTGGTTCTGCCCACAAGAGGTACTGTCTGTTAAGTTGCAATTCACCCGGGTATCTTCGTTACTTCCTTCAGTAATTATTTCATTGAAAATGAGTAACTAGCTAGAACATATTTAAAGCCACTTACCACAATTATCTTTGCAGCGATAACAAAAGTTTCTGAAGTCCAAGCAGTTTCTAGGGCATGTCAGACCAGCCCTACTCCTCATGCAGGCATTTTGTCCTTTGACCACACAATCTGAGTATAATGTGAAACTATTTAGAGCAGAAAACAACAAGAAGATAACTTACAAGAGGCTGCAGACAGCAGAAAATAAAAGTACCAAGCCATATTGTATTTACAACCAGTTGGAATAGGTTCCTTTACACGCCAGGGAGAGTTAAAACGAATTGCTTATGTCTTGGGAACGAATTGCTTATGTCTTGGGAACGAAGTATGTTGGAGTGGATCCCAAGCGTTTCTGGTCTAGCATAGTCGCAAAACTGAAATTTTAGGTCGGTGCCACAGGAAATTGGTCCAACTTGTTTTTGTTCCGGTCGGAACAGAAACAACGATTACGTAACTTCTAACACTCCACTCGTCGTAGCCCAACTACATACAGTTAGTTGTTTTTGTCTCACCCCCAGTACGTGGCACCGCGACCGGCCCACAAAATTTTTTTCCTCTCACCTGACTTCCCTTGGCCTAGCAACCTGAGGAATTTAATTAAAAAGTGTCAAAATTGCGTCACATAATATTCCCCCGCGCATTTTAATATTTCGGAAAAGCAGCTGTAACTTGCAGCTCGACCAGCATGCCATCCGGCTTAGCTATGGAGTTCTGCTTAAAGTTTGCTGCTGCATTGATGGCAGCCTCAGAAAAGCTTCTCTCCTCCAGATTGCGCCGCAAGTAGCTGTAATCTTACATTACAAACAAACCGGGTATGGTATAGCTATGTCAATTACTAAACTAATTCTCCAAGCGCTACTGTTTTTTTTTATTTGTAGCTGCATTCAATTTTTCAACAACCGCTTCATTTGGTTTGTGGGGTAAATGAAGAAGACTTGCAGTACTACGTTCAGTGCTCAATGAATTTAAAAATGTGCCAGGTAATCTAAGAAGAAGAGTCTTCTGGTTCATCTGCCATAAGTTTCCTTCTTTTCTGGTAATTCTTAGGAGCTGGTCTCAGGCAAACCAAGGAGGGATCTGATGCCAACTGGTGCTCCTTCATTATGTATTTTAGCCTATCCACTTCACTAGGATTTCCCTGGTGAGTCTGCTCCAATTTCATAAAATGCTGATGAATAGATTCTGCGCCTTGTTCTCCCCAACTTTTCACGATAGAACTTCATGAAGTTTTCGATGCTGTGTTCTAATTTAAAAATAAAAGGTAGAATTTATAAATATATATTAATATGATATATTGCCTTACCAAGATGGTTTATGACAGAGTCGCTCATGTAAGATGAGGAATTATATCCTTTATGGCATTCATGGAAGAGAGAGAAAGTGGTAGTGAATGTGGTGATTGTGTCATCTACAGTAGGCTGGAGTGTCTGAGGGAATGTGGAGCTGATTTGTTTCAAATTATGAAACGATATCTTGATGCTTAAGATTACAGGTGTGTTACAGATTTTTTAGCATTACATAAAAATTATATAATACCTGCAATAGCTTGTGGACATGATTACCCACAAATGTTTCCCCCTGGTATGCTTGCCACTTAACATTAAGAGATTGGAGGCTCTTATCCAGTGAAGAAAATAGTTCTCCACTAGAAACGTCAAAGTTTTTTCTGATTGTGTCTTCCAGTTTAGATGCTTCAGTCATCTATTCGTATTGGACATAGTGAGTCTATACTGTGTGACAAATAAGCTTATATTTACCTTGATCTTAATATTCTTCTCTATTTCAGCTAACTCTGCCTTCAGACTGTCCTCAAGCTCGTTAGTGCCACCAGAGTTTGAGGTCAATACGCAGTAAGTGAGCATTTCTGAGAGAACAGAGCCATACTTCTTTTGAAGCTCAATTTCTGCTCTCACAGAAGACAACTTTTGGATGTTACTACAGTGACCACCAACAGAATGGCTAGCACCACAGACTTCCAAGGAACGCTTGAAATCCAATTCCTGGCAACTGTTTTCCAGAAGCTTCCAAATTCTGTTGAAGATACCCAGGGAGAGGTGCAATCCAGGTATGCATACCTTAAAGATCATATGTAAAAACGAGGTGATAAATTTTATCTTAATTTTGTAAAGATCTATCGGCTTACGTGAGTGAGGGGAATGTTTAATAGTATGTCACCAATGACATTGTTGTAGTTCTTAGCCACCTTTAAATTTCCTTTTCCAGCCGTCATAAATCTTAGGTGGTCGTCTTTCAAACTTTCCAGTGTCCTTAGTGGAAAGGAGCCTCTGGAACTTGGTGACTCAACCAACTTAGAGCTGGGAATCAAACACCAAAGGCAGTTGTGACGTCCTAGTTCCAAATGTAAGTTACTGATTTAGGTACAAAGCAATAAGTGACAGACATACCACTCGCACCACTCAGTCCATACATTTTGCAGAGATACTCGTAGTCACCTGACTGAAAGAGTTGCACTGTGTATCCCCTGCATAAAGTTGTTTTATTCAATTAAAAGCACATCTATTAACATGACAATTGACTTCAGATTCATTCCCTGTGCCTCAGTCACATGCTCCTTATACATGCACAGGGCAGTGTGCAAGTTCAAGGTGGAGTCTCCTGCCTTAAACACAGAAAGAACTCTTGTGTTCTTCATGGAGTTCGGAGTACTGGTATTCACAAGCTGAAGGTTCAGCTTAAAGCTACCATGACCCTTGTCCCCACCAAGTTTCAGCCACAGCTCACTCTCCGGAATCACTCCATGGTGCTATGTCAACCCCGAATCAGATCTAGTGGTAAATAGTAGAAATATTTATAATATATCACCAGTTTAGTAGTTGTTTGTTGTTTGTTTTTT
>WLWD01002283.1_pt1 | contig 41582 bp, 40 predicted proteins | sample 6712731 | NCBI WGS metagenome assembly WLWD01 (sample SAMN12718690, study PRJNA576275) | sponge metagenome | isolation source: marine sponge | host: Mycale hentscheli | place: New Zealand: South Island, Marlborough, Capsize Point | collected 2014-11-01
CATCATAATGCTTGATTATTGGAATCCTCATGCTCACACTTCTATTGTATTGGGAATTGGATATATTATGAATGTTGCCTACGTCTGCAGTACCACCATAGATGATTCCATGTAGTTCTGAAAATACACAAAAAGAAAATGTAATATGTGAGGATCCATGGCTGCCCTCAGCTGAAAATTGCAACTGAAGTAGTCTGTATAAAATTTGGGGTCACCAACAGTTCTTAGAATTGAATGAATCTTCTTCTATTTTCTAAAGCATTTGGCATCCCTTGGGAGTAATTAGTCAGGTAATAAATTTGTACATGTAAATATAAAATGAAGATAATATTAATTTTTAGCTACTCAACAAATAAATACACGTGAGGTGTGCGCATGAGCGAGATATGCCCTGAGAATATCCGGAAATGGGCGTGGTTTGACGTTGAGTCGTCATCAAACGTGAAACATAAACAACAATAATAATAATTCTTGTACTTGTATTGGCTTCCAAATTTTGAAAGCTGCCTGCGAATGTCTGGAAGGTCGAGAGATCCGGTAGTCCTTACCTCATACTCTTTCGACGAGAAATCGTCGATGGACACTTATCTCGACGAATGGCAGTCCATCCGCCATACTCAGGCAGGCTTCGACGGCGGAGGAGGCAGCGAAACCGAGGACGACACCGAAAAAGATGATCAAGGTATTGGTGTGCAGTTAAACTGCCCGAGCAGTTGCATTTCCTACACACAAAGCTAGAAATTTGCTTCTTGTTTACGTTACCTAGAAATCTGATCAGAATAGCTAATAGATTAAAAGTAGCTAGGATGTTTTTTGCCTGACAGGTGATAAATGGTGATTTATCTTGCAAGTTATAACCTGCTAAAGTTATTTCATTTTCCTCTAATCTTTTCCCCCTAGGTATTTATACCAATCCAGAGGCCATCTGGTTGGAAAAACTTGGATTTGGCAATTACATTACCCAGTTAGAAAGTAAGTATCCTTGTGTGTGTGTGTGTGTGTGTGTGTGTGTGTGGGTGTGTGTGTGTGTGTGTGTGTGTGTGTGTGTGTGTGTGTGTGTGTGTGTGTGTGTGTGTGTGTGTGTGTGCTTTATTGGGCTTAGTTAAAGAGTTTTTCATTCTTTAGTAAATAAGTGTTGAGGGATTATCACTTGCAGAGGTGCTGTCGCAGTATTGATATCAAATAGCAGCCGTTGCTAAGGACCTCTCATAACGTAGAATCATGAAAACAGTTATATATGTTACCAGTCTTAGTACAGGTTACAAGTTGATGCAGAAGCACATGTACAGAATGAAACGATCCAGCACTCTTATTTACATGATATATTTACGCATGTGGTTGCATGTGCGTAGCATTGGCGTTTGGGTGTGCGTACATACAAGAGTGGTGTTGAAATATACACTGCCACTCCGGTTAGTCCTATTTATTTTTTATCCTCGCAGTGTTGAGCCCACACTCTGCAAAGATGCCTTTCATGAGAGGAACTATTTCTCTTGTGTGCAGTATTGTTACTTGCTGCTGTGTTACGTGTTTAGTGTCTAAGGCAACAGTTTGAATATCCTTATGTTGAGGTGCACTGTGCAGTGGTCCATGCATGTAGTCATGGAGAGGGGTGCTCATGTAAACAATGATATTAGGCCATGTTTATTGGCCCATCTTTCTATCCTTGTGGCTCCCTTATGGAACTGTATGGGCCTCTATGGTAAGATTAAGCAATTAGATAATGGGCTGAATATGTTGGTGGGTTTCTGGAGCAGCTTCGAAGTTTTTGAGTTTGTTCTTTGGTTTCCTCCCCTCCCCCTCTTTGTGCCCTGGATCTGCAGATGGCGGTATGTTTTTCTAGAGTGAATAATGAATACAGTGAGCATGGTTTTGTGGATGTTGGCTGTTGGTTTGTGCGTCCTTCACTAGAGCAATAGCAGGTTGACTGAGTTCTAAGGAGACAGCACTCGAGCTTTGAATTATGGGCATGCTCTTATTAAAAGATGTATTCTTTCTAGTACTCTTGCAAACCCCCCCCCCCCCCCCCCCCCCCCCCCCCCCCCTTCTCTTTGTACTCCTCCTTCTCCTTCCAATTCAGAAACAGCACCCACTCAATCTAAAAATGTTTGATTAATTTGAAAGTTTAAACAAGGGTGATAAAAGGTATGAAGTAAAAGTAAGTCTTTTTGGGTGGCAGTGGAAGGTTTTGATGAGAGCCATGATCACAAGTATTGGTTGGGTTGAGAGGGATTAGGAGGCAAATGGTGGGTGAGTGTGTGGGTTAGAAAATAATGTTCCATTCTTGAAAATGGGTTAGAACATAGATTGTGAGTGTCTGATATACCCTATAGGTGAGACATGGGATCACATGTTCATCGTCTGCTGCTGCTGGGTTCATGGGCGTACATGTGATATTTTTTTTTTGTTTTACAATGTATATTGAGTCCCCAACATGACTTATAAGACTCATGAGCTGAGAGTATATTATGATGTCTGCCCCACCCCCTCTTTTTTCTGCCCCCATTCCCTGCTTTCTCTCAACTCCCTCCCCTTCATCTGTCAGCAATGGTTGGTTAGTGAGGTTACTGTGTAGATGTCTTCTCTTTCATGAATGTGTTTGCTTGTGTGTACTCTTTTTTTTTTTTTTTTTTTTTTTTTCTTTTTTTTTTATAAAAAAAGATACAAAAACATTGGGAAGGAAATGTTTGAATTTGGAGAGGCAGTGACAGAGAAGACAGGAGTCTAGTTGTTAGTTTTTACACTCTTGCTGTTTGTACAGTTATGAAAGGTCGGACTCTAACTCAGACCCAGCCGACACTGAGTTTCCTTACTTAACTGCTGAAGTGTCCATGGAAACACTCGTATGCACATGTAGGTGTGTTCCGTGTAGGCTTGCTAACACACATACATACACACATGCACACACATTTACACATGTGCACATACACACACATACACACTCATCTCACATACACACATATATACACATACACACATATATACACATACACATATATACACATGCACTCCATAAGTTCAGGTTGAATGTATGGCTGTAAGGATTCTCTTCGTGTTTTGATATCAGCGATACCTTTTCACAACATGGCTGCTCCTAATTGGGCAGCAGGCTTCATTAGGTTCTCAGCTATGCTTTGAGCTTGTATCTGAATATAGTAGCCTACGTAATATTAGATATAAGTACTGGGCATATATGTAACTATGTGTATATACTTAACATTCAACCTTGTTGTTAAGTTGTCAAGTATAAGGATAAACTGGCTATTGGGCCTGGCAGCTACACGAGTGGATTTAAACTGTATCCATAGCAACACTGCTGAGGAACCTACTTTGGTATAAATATCTGCTATAGGTTAATAGAGCACTCATGTACACACACTTATGATAGGATTTGAATGGATTCTTCCTTCATAGTTTGAGATTGATTTAGCTCATTCTTTTCCTTTTGCTAGATAACAGTGTGATAGTATAAGGTGTGTGGAATGTTGTGTGTTGGTACAGTTACAGTAAAATATTCAGAATTGTGAACCCTTTGGGAAATAAGAGTATCAGCCAATATAAATAATTTTACACCTTCTGATACTCCTGCAGTCACTAGCTGTGTCATGAGTTGACTCATTTACAAGAGCTATATACCAAGAAGATATTCATGTGAAATAGAGATGGGCATAGCCATCTCTCTACCAGCCATGTGTGTACCTCTTAAATTCTACAGTTTAATAATAATTAAATTCTGATTGCCTCAAAATTTTGCTTAATGCAATGTGTTCCAAAAATTCCATGACCTCTTCTACCAGATTTTTTTGAATGGTGAGAAAATGTGGAGACTTTGAAGATTTGATTTAGGGATTCTGGGAAATATGACAATTTTAGTCCCTTTATGGAGGACTGGGAGGTATTCAGCTTTCACATATGGTAGGGGATGGTATGACAGTCACTTATACAATCTCGTTAACTTTGATTTAATTCCCCCCCCCCCCATTAAGTTGCACTATTAATCATATTATGTTGTTGTTGTTGTTGTTGTTGTCTTTGCTTTCTGTTTTTGTTGGCGTGAGATTGTTGTATTTGTGTTGCTGGCAGGTTCATGACATCTAGTTTTGGTTTGTTTGTGTAGTAGTACAGGTGGAGGTAGTGGGTATGGGAGAGTACTGCGCATTTGGAGTTTGTACAATTTTTCACTTGCACTTGGAATCTAATATACCTATTCTGTTTGGTGCAATTACTCGAGACCCAATGTCTTAAAACTTTATGCCGTTTGAACTTTTTTTTTGTAAGCCAAATAGTTGAAACAATTAAGGAGTACATGAAGGTTTCAAAGGGTTATTCTTGAATGAAATAAGCAATGATAATTATTATTATTATCATTATTATTATTAGTAGTAGTATTACAATTGTAGTAGTAGCAGTAGTAGTAGTAGTAGTAGTAGTAGTAGTAGTAGTAGTAGTAGTAGTATTAGTAGTATTTTTTATAATATTTGAGCTAAAGGTCGATTTGAGATGAAACTTAAATTTCGTGAGTTCAACCAACCCTTGTTCCCTCGTCCCCTTCCCCCCGTGTGACTTGCACTGTTCCCTCTGTGCCCCTTCCATTGTTGACTGGCACTGTTCCCTCTGTTTCCCCTTCCAGTGTGACGGCACGGTTCCCTCTGTCCCCTTCCAGTGTGACTGGCACTGTTTCCCCCTCTGTTCCCCTTCAGTGTGCTGGCACTTTCCCCCTCTGTTCCCCTTCCAGTGTGACTGGCACGGTCCCCCTCTGTTCCCCTTCCGTGTTGACTGGCAACTGTTTTCCCTCGTTCCCCTTCCAGTGTGACTGGCACTGTCCCTCTGTTCCCCTCCCAGTGTGACTGGTCACTGTTCCCGCTGTTTCCCCCTCCATTGTGACTGGCCCTGTTTCCCTCTTTTCCCCTTCCAGTGTGAACTGGCAACTGTTCCTCTTTTCCCCTTTCCAGTGTCTGTCACTGTCCCTCTGTTCCCCTTCCAAGTGTGACTGGCACGGTTCCCCTCTGTGTTCCCCTTCCAGTGTGCCTGGCACTGTTCCCTCTGTTCCCCTTCCAGTGTGACTGTCACGGTTCCCTCTGTTCCCTCCAGTGTGAAACTGGCACTGGTTCCCTCTGTTCCCCTTCCAGTGTGACTGGCACTGTTCCCTCTGTTCCCCTTCCAGTGGTGACTGGCACTGTTCCCTCTGTTCCCCTTCCTGGTGACTGGACTGTCCCCCCCCTCTGTTCCCCTTCCAGTGTGTACTGGCACTGTTCCCCTTCCCGTGTGACTGGCAATGTTCCCTCTGTGCCCTCCAGTGACTGCACTGTTCCCCTTCAGTGTGACTGGCACTGTTCCCTCTGTTCCCCTTCCAGTGTGACTGGCACTGGTTGGGCCATTCCAGTGAGTAGAGTTCTAACATTGTGTTATCTTGTTGTTTTGTTCAGCTGAGGAGGGGAACGAGGATTCGGATGAGAAGTTCCTGAAAGATGCTGGTCTCAGTCGGCAACACACATACGCCATTAGACGTCGCATGACTGCTCTGAGGACCACCATGAAAGTTCGCCGAGGAAAGTGGAGTCGAGAAGCCAGAATTACCAGAGGAGAAACCAGTGATGGTTCCAGCAACATTGAGGCCAAGGTATGCAAGAGAAAGGAGCAGGAGAGGGTGGAGTTGGTTGGTAGTGGAAAGACGGCTTATCAGAGATAGAGTTGGTATAATACGAATGAATATATCTGACATGTGGAGTGTATAGCTAATGTTCATTTCTTCATGGAATAATAATAATGGTTATAGTACTTTTTTCTATCGAAGGTGACATGACACAATTATGACAGCTGCCATTTCAGGTCATTCTGTTTTGCTTTTTTCCAGTGCATTTCCTGTACAGTATGAGATTATTAGAGTTAAAAGGAATCTCCTGAGGTAGAGTGACTATCTAGCCTTGAGTGAAGTTGTTGAGTGAAGGTTGTTGGGAAGACGGTTCATCAGTTGCTAGTTGTTGCTATTTCATGTGATATTCAAAGAGCAAGTTGATGTGTTGTGACTAAGTTTGTAGCACTTCAAAGGGTGCAAGAGGGGTGGCCAATAAGGTGTAGCAAATTATAATGATAGTGTAAAATTCTGCTACGGTATTGCAGCCACTATGTTTGTTGTTGTTATTGTTGTTGTTTTTTGTTGTGGTTGTTGTTTGCATAGAGCTACAGTCAGAAGAGAAGCCTGACACCAAGGTCTAGTCCACAGGCCAGCAGTCCGCAGTCTTCCCCTCAGTCTTATAGAAGAAATGCTACCAGCATACACAATAATCCATCTCCCCGACACAAGCCAAAGCATCTCCAGTTGAGGAAGGGTCACCAGGTGGACCACAATATAGACAATGGGGTCTATTCAGCAAATTCATCCCGGGACAGTACTCTGACACCGAAGGGAAACCATCACACGTACAAGCACGAACAAATAGTCTCTCCCAACGAGGGACTGGAATCTGACAGAGTTCCGGGATTGATGGCCGCATCGAGCGGATCAGCGGAGCTCCTTACCACATCGAGGGCCAGGGTGGTAAATAATTATGCGCCTCGCCGTCAGGGAGGTATACGGGGGGAATCTCAGAGGGTCGATCAGGAGAAGCTTGTCACTTACACCGAAGAACCGACCAAGCATCGGATGCGGAGGGCAGAACTGAGCAGAGGCAACCTCACGCCCGTCACACTAAGTTTGGCATCAAAGTCCATTGATGTTGGAGAGGAAGATGTGTCGCTGGAGCGTTCAAGCAATTATAAGAGAAGGAGCTGTGATGTAGACCAGTTGCTGCGGAGGAGCGTAAGCCCGCCACAGATTTCTCGGCGTGCAAGTGCCACGCCCAAGTTTGCCAAGACCGAGCCGCAGACGGCCGTGCTCAAGAAGGAGGCTGCGGGAAATTTTCCTCGGTCGATGTCACCAGCTTCTCCCAAAAAAGCAGGTGCTGCTCTGGAGTCTCTGCGATCTCTGTCACCGACCTCCACCTCGTCCTCGACCAGTACGAGCAGTGGGCGTGAGTCCATGTCTTCATCGCTTGTTGGCAGCCCCGAGGACATAAAACTAGTGAGTGCGTCAGATATGACATTGTAGACAGATATTGGGTTAATCATGAGAGGAGGGGGTGGGGGGTTTCATATGTTTAGATTTAGAATTGTGCCCCAAACAGTGACTGGATTTCAGTGAATTAGGTCAACTTACTAATGCAAATGCCAAGGCTATTCAGAAATGTTGTAATTATCCCCTTGGGGCCATAGAATGGGATACCCTTACCAAACATTTGCCAAATGCTCCACCAATGTTAACGATAAGACACTCAGAGGTATAGCCTTCTCCTTTCCCACATGCTTGCACAACAAGCATTAGTGCATTGTTTGCAAGACCACCATTAGTTGTCATGCTGATGCCAGCTAGAAACTACTCAGTTACAAACCCGAGAAGATGCAGACACTTCTCTCCTTCTACTGCTAACTGTGAATTGCAGTAAGTGTATTCATAGCTGTAACAGCAGCCCTCTTGAGTCAATACTTTTAGGAGTGTTTTTATTGTTGAAGTGAAGGATTTACTAATTCTTGATTGCCCCAACATCAGATATTGTTAATGCTGGACACTCATAGGGTCTTCTGCTAGTTGTGTGGTGGCTCACAAATCTCAATTCCTTCCAAACCACCCACTATTGTTGTGGTTGTTGTTATTAAATGTTATTGTAGTATAATAGTAGCATAAAAATCCACTTTATGTTTTGGCTCATCAGTAATATAATATGAACTTAAAATTTACTGTTGGACGTCTTGTGAATTTATTCTACTTAATAAAGTTTATTATTATTATTATTATTATTATTATTATTATTATTATTATTTTAATCTTATTATTATTCATGTTAGCATTACGCTTCAATTTGGTAGTAGTTTGTGTGATATTCACATATGCTGAATAGTGGGCATGCACGTGCACTGTGATAATAGCACTAACTGTACTGAGGCAGGTGGGTGTGGTTTTCATAGGCTATATGTGGAATTTATAAGGGTTTTTTTTTTTAGAAAATGGTCACTTATTAGTTTGTTTTATGACTCAAAGTGTCTCATTTCCCCCCAAATTGAGCACTTTAGTGCCAGTTTCCATGTGTACTTAGTCTGGATGATATCTAGTGGGTTAAAAAACAAACCAAGTTGTTTATGTCCGCACAACTGAGCAGTTGCCCAGTGAGACCTTCACCTTCATCACTCCCAATCCTACCTTATCTGTCGTTACCTTGACACCAAGCAGGTGTTTCTATTTGTAAAAAAAAAAATTAAATGTAAAGTGTGGAGGCTAACAAATGTGCTCTTATGGTCTTCTGTATAGGACAGCAGTTTCACTGGCCACGTTATTCATGCCGATAGTGAAGTTTGTTTTGAATGTTGTAATAATTTTCACATCAGAGAGCACAAGTTGTAATTTATTATTTTCATAAAGTGTTGTATGTTGGAGAGCGTGCCAGTAATGCAGTACTGTGTCTTGTGAAGTGGGGGGGGGGAGGAGTTGAGGGAGGATTTGATAGACTGTATATTTATGGACTTAACCGTTTCCGAATATGTTCATGACAATTTGTCATTCCAAAACATTTAGTTTGATAAAGAAACAACAACAGTTACTATGGAGAAGAGGGGGGGATTATGAGTATGAATTGGATAGTTTGGATGTACATGTGACGTTATAAATGTTTGCTGCTGATGTTTCTCATACACACGTGCACTTCAGGGTTTGACACAGAAGGGGGCGGGGCACGAGGGGAGGGGGACAAGCATTTCTCTACAAGACTGGATTGTGATTCTCTGTTGTAATCCAAGCAAGGCCACACCCATCATTTTTCTCTTAGCAACACTCTGGTATGGCATGGTCAGAAAAATGCTTACTAAATAGTTCACATTCTGCATTGTGACAAAATGACCGCTTTCCCATATACAGACACAGGGTTGCCATAACACCTAGATTGTCATAACAATATATCCAAGATTTTGTTATTGCTTTGAGTACGGGTCTCTGGCTTGTCTGTACTTCTATGGCAACTTAGCTTTTTCACCTGAACCAGAAGGGAATTATGATACATGTATATTCAATATAACACATACAAACATACACACACACACACACACACACACACACACACACACACAAACACACACACAAACACACACACACAAACACAACTCAAGTCTTTTTTTCTTTTTTTCATGTGTGTGTGTGTGTGTGTGTGTGTGTGTGTGGTTGTCAGGGTGAGTAGGTAGGGATTGTACATATGTGTTACTCACAGCTGGTGTGCTAAGAGATCAGGAAACAGAGAACTTCTATATGCTTGTTGGTCTGTCTCTTTTATTCTTTAGTGCCACTAGCACTTGTGAAGTGTTGCTATGGTTATCTCTCACCACACATGTGGGTGAAGCAGTTGACATTTGCTTGGACAACTAGCCTGTCAACAGTTTACACAGATAGCTGGGGTACCTGTTGGGGTAAACAGGTCATTGGGGTCATGGATAGGTGCGGTCTATTCCCTGGTGTGTTCATAGACAGTGTGCTGCAATGGACTCAGGCACTGTCCAGTTTCATAGAGACTGACTGACGCAAGGGTACAGTAACCATCATGAGAAGTTTTGAGATTCTTGCTTAGTTGAGGGATTATAATAATAATGGGTGGAGGGGGGGGGGGGGGGGGGGGGGGGGGGTGGGGGGGGGGGCACTTTATTGGCTGGTCCTCTCAAAGGTGGCCATATTTGTGTGCAGTGAAACACGATGCATGTTGAGTTGTTTGTCAAACTGTTCATTCGATAGTCGGGTATGTTTATTCACTCGTGTGTGACTGTACATCGAGTTGCATAAGACGTGTAAACAGTAGTTTGTGGGCTAGTACCTCAGAGCGGTCGGTCTTTATGTATCGATTCAGTTTTATATCATGGTGTGTGTTTATTTATGTTATCCTTTTTCTTTTTTTTGTTTTTTTTTTGTTTTTTTTGTTTTTTTTGTTGTTTATTTGTTGTTGTTTTTTGTCAGGATTTCAGAACTACGTCAGGTGGTACTACGAATGGACATGATACCAATGGACTGAAGGATCTCCCGGTAAGTTGGCGGGTGTTTCATATTGAGTGATTTATAGTCAAAGCTGGTTGTGAGTGTGTGTGTGTGTGTGTGTGGTGGTGTATTAAATATTAAATAGTATTGTGTGTGTGGTGCACGTATGAAAGTTTGTGTGTGCATATGTATGTATGTATGTATGTGTGTGCATGTAAATGAGGCTTGCTGGTAGTGCATCGCTGTCTCAGTGTTTGTGTCAACAAAGACTTGGTTCTGTGGTCTAAAACATGGCGATTCAAACACTGTAGTTTAAGTAAACACATGACAGGAGACGACCATATTCTCTCTTTCTCTCGTACCTTATAAAGTCAACTGGTGACTGAGCTTGTCTTTTGGCAGGTCTAATGATGCATTCATGGACGAGAGAGAAAGTCATCCTCAACTTACAAGACCAGCACACCACATTTCCAAGCCACTTTTGTACTCGATAAAATTGAATAAAAATTTTAGGCATGCACTGGTTTATCATATGATTGTATGCACATTCTGAAGTTGGTATTTGAGGTGTTCTGGTGAACTTGTAGCCAATATGAGCCATGGCTTGTTTTGTAGTAGTAGTAGTAGTAGTAGTAGTAGTTGAGTAGTAGTAGTAGTAGTAGTAGTAGTAGTAGTAGTAGTAGTAGTGTTAATATTATTATTTATACATCAAGCAACATATGAAATGTACATACACACATATTTTATTTTATTAGACCTTCATGATCACCCCAGACCCTCTGGGCATCACCCGGATTCAAGATCTATCGGACCAGGACATGGAGAAGGTTCGCAGTGTGGCTCTGCTGGAGCTTACTGTCACATTCGATGAACATGACTTACCTCTGCGGTCACGGCGATCAACTCGCAACAAGAGCTATCCAGGTGGGTGTGGTCGGTGGGTGTGGTCAGTGGATATTGAGAGCGAGTTGTTTTTGTCACATGACCACTGTTCTCACTTGCTCCCAGTATTTGTTTTCTTTTCTCAAGAATTATTGGGCAGCTGTATTTTGACGTTTGATGTAGGTTAGCGGGAAAATGTTTTGTTTTATTTTTTATAGCATAGCATTAGGTAAGGGTCTTTTTTATGGAAAGTGCCCATGTCGTTAGTTGGGAATGAGATGAAGTGTTGAAGTCAGGCACATGGTTATTTCCTTCCTCGTTTGTTTCCTCATACTTTACTACAGGTCAAGTGTGTGAAGTTTGAGAAAAGCTGTCTAGTATTTCACTGTTATATTGTTTCCTCTTCTGACACAATATCCTGCTATTCTCTTGTAAAAAGAATCTCCGCACACATGCACACACACATGCATACACACATGCACACACACATGCACACACACATGCACACACACATGCACACACACATGCACACACACATGCACACACACATGCACACACACATGCACACACACATGCACACACACATGCACGTGCAATTGTATATATACAATGCAAATTCTCTTGCTGCCTCTAGGCAGTCACGTGCAACTGTTTATTGTCACACTCACTACACATTCCTCCATTCATTCTTCATTGTGTGGCTGACTGGGTTTTATCTTCTCTAATGCTGGTATCCAGAGGTTACAAGGAGCCTTTACCAACCAGCCACTCTCACCCACATTACCTATCCCCCCTCCCCCTCTCTCGCCCCTCCCCCTCTCTCGTCCCTCCCCCTTCCCTTCCCTCTCTTTCACTCTGTGTGCACTAGTTTATTGGTGAGTGGGAGAGATACTCTATATTTGTGACCGTCTACGGGAAAACCGGGCACAACGCGGCGTGCGTAATATCGAGAAAAGATCGATCGATTTCTTAAAAATGTATTGTTTCAAGCCGACGGAAGGGAACGGTTAGGTCTATTATAGCAGGAACGACTTAAGCTACGACGATAAAACTTGGAGAGCTCAATATCTGGACGCCGACAACTCCGTAAGTGCAAAAAAAAAAATTCGAAGGGTGCCGCGTTGTGCCTGGTTTTCCTATAGACGGTCACATTTGTATTGTATATTTTTATCTAAGTACTGTTAGGCTATGTAGTTAACATCATGGCGAGACTTTTCCATATTATTATATAATACTCATTGCATGAGTCAGTGTACGATACGAAGAGATATTTCAGGAGAACGTGTAAGTATTTTCATGAGCCAAAGCCACGAGTGAAAATACAAGTGTGAGATTATAAATGTGAGAGTGAAATGTCATCCCCATATTGTCATACGACGAGTATAATAAATAATGCTTATTGTACGTTGGATATTTCCTAAACAGTGTTTGCTTCAAAGCCTTGTTGTTCAGAAGTAACTCCGCTATACATCTAAAAAAATACAGTTGTCCAGAGCTATGCACAGGTGCACTGGAGAGTTCACTATGCAGCGTTCAATACGGGGAAATATTGAACACTTGTGTAATGCTGAATCCTCAAAGTATATAGAGGAATAGAAGTCACGTGTATGTGAAGGATTTACTACATACTAATTGATTATTTCTTAGAAGTGCCCAGTCTTTCAAGTTGCAAATAGCTTGCTATGACAATGATAAATTATGGCCTAATTGCTAGAGTTACGATTGCTGGTACTTCATGACAATAATTAAGTCCTTGATGAAATGGATATGTAGGAGTTTATACTAGCACTCATGGAAATTAGTCTGAGATAGTTACTGTATATGGACCCTTTATTAAAATGTTGTACATACAAGCAGGCTTATGGCCACTTGATTTTTTCTGTCTTCCTATTCTATTATTTATGTCATGCTTTATAATTCACCCAAGTGAATACAAAGTTCAGTTTTAGATGTGTGTGTGTGTGTGTGTGTGTGTGTGTGTGTGTGTGTGTGTGTGTGTGTGTGTGTACATATAAGCACTTGTAAACTCTTTCATCACATAATAGCAAATGAAATGAAGGTCCTATGGTTATGGTAAAAAACGTAAGATATGAATGTCATAATTTCTTTCTCAACCTTCTTTTACTCATTAGATGTATTCTCTCTCTTTCACAGGCTTTTTTTTTTTTAACAATACAGAATTAAGAATATTTGGTCGCCACCGGGAATCGAACCCAGGAATACATCTAATGAGTAAAAGAAGACTGAGAAAGAAATTATGAAGTGATAAATTAGAGGAGTAAAAAAATTCAACGAATAAAAAGAATCTTTGAAAAAAGAGAATTTTCGTTGGTCTGTTGAGAGTGAGACTGTAACATGGCAGTACCCCTACAGTATAAATACAGAATTGGAGTGTTTGTTTGCCGGCTGGTTGTCGTAGCTCAGTGGCAGAGCGCTTGTGTGTTAAGCAAGCGGTACTGGGTTCGATTCCCGGTGGCGACCAAATATTTTTAATTCAAAGAAAGCCTGTGAAAGAGAGAGAATATATCTAACGTTTTGAATGTCATGCAACATTACTTTAGCCTTCTGACTGCACGTTTAAGCTTGAATGCTGACTGCAGCAAGCAGGCAATCAGACACAGACTTAAGTTTGTGAAGATTATTATCTTATCAGTAAAGCCAGCTATTCTCTATTGCAATGTTTCTATAACTTCCTTGATGTTAGAGACGCTCTGATTCCATGAACTCACAGTGCAATGGCCGCCTTACAGTGCAGTGGTGAAGGCAGGCGAGTATTCAATGGCTGGAACCTTTACATCTTTTTTAACTCAGTTTATTAATTGGACATTTTTTTGCTCTACCATGCACATATTATTTTTCAGCAATTTTTTCCCTACAACCTTTACCAAAAGGCATCAGTTGAGACGGGTTGAGATGATGCATGGAAGTGACAGATATCAACTTCACCGTGTATTTTCTTTTAATTTTATTTTTCCCTTCCCTCCACCAGTCTGAGTAAATTATTTCTGATTCTGTTTTCTAGACTAGCTCACGCCCACTACTGAGTATATCTTATATGCTCATAGAAACTTGTTGTAAGGCTGTCAAAAACTCTGTGTGGTTCAGGTTCCGTCTAATTAGCTATCAGTGCATTGGCCCGATGTTATCGCTAGGATACAGTTGAGTTGGTTACCATCTGCATAAAGAAATGAACTATGTATGTGTGTCCTATGCGGTCCTGTTTTGATAGAAAACTTGCAGAATTGATTTACTATAGTTCAGTTCCCAATTGAGTAGGCTGGCTTGTGTGTGTGTGTGTGTGTGTGTGTGCATGTATGTGGGTGTGTGTGTATGTGGGTGTGCATGTGTGTGTGTATGTTTGTGTGTGTGTATGTTTGTGTTTTGTGTATGCAGTTGCTGCCGAATTAGATTCCTCTCTTTGTCATTTAGCAAAGTTTGTTTTCTCTGAGTTTGCTTCCAAAGCACAAGTATCACTTACCATTGACCCTTTCACCGGCAAAGTTATGGTGAACCTGTTTGGTAACACGATGCATGAATATATTAATTTATTTTCTGTGAAGACGTTTAGTAAAAGATGCATTTTTAAATGTACAGTTGAGACAAAACTATCTACTGATATTCTATTACTAAGAGTGTCACAAGTTCGTAAAGAGTAAAGCTAAAGTATAGACTGAACTTTACTTACTCTACAACCTCTAGCTTATTCATCTCCTAGTTGCTGAATTCTGAGCTTCAGAGCCTCACACTATAAAATAACGTTGTGCTAACCAACACTCAGAAGTAAGTATTCTGGCAGCCATGTTGTTTTTTTTTCTAAAGAAATAAAATACTGATGCTTTTTTTTTCTTTTTTTCTTTTTTTTTTGTTATCGGAAGTACTACACACAGCAACACATAATTAAAGATGCTTATGCCTGTGAAGGGTCAATTGAAGCTTTGACTTCTTTGTTCTGCTCCTATTATAAATTGCTCTAATTGGACAGAACAAGTGACTATCAAAAATATATTTATAAGTTTGTAATTATGTAACCATGAGCCATGTATTTATAAATGATGTGAGTGTTCGTGGTAAAGCATGTAACAGTGTTACTGATCTGGCTGCCTAGGTACCTGCTAATACAATGCTAGAATATGTCAATTGTTGTTGTTGTTGTTGTTGTTGTTGTTGTTGTTGTTGTTGTGTGTGTGTTTTTATTGGTTTTCTTTTTTGTTCACAGAAAATGCCCTGAATGGGGTCCCCCTGACACTGCTGCTGCAGGCAGACCAAAAGAGAGACCCCTCCGCCACCATTCCATTTATCTTCCACGAGGTAATTTGCCACATGTGTGTGTTTTGTGTGTGCGTGTGCATGTTTTGATTGTTGTGCACCTCCTCTTTCTCTCCAAAGAATTTATAAACCAACACACCAACCAGCAAACCGATAAAATAACTTTTACATATTTCAGTCAAGGACTCATACAAATACATAATGATAGCTCCACCCACTGCCCAATGATAGCTCCACCCACTGCCCAATGATAGCTCCACCCACTGCCCAATGATAGCTCCACCCACTTCCCAATGATAGCTCCACCCACCATCCAATTATAGCTCCACCCAATATCCAACAGTCTACAGGAAAACCGGGCACAACGCGGCGTGCGTAAATATCGAGAAAAGATCGATCGATTTCTTAATAATGTATTGTTTCAAGCCGACGGAAGGGAACGGTTAGGTCTATTATAGCGGGAACGACTTAAGCTACGACGATAAAACTTGGAAGGTGGGTAGGGGGGGGGGGGGGGGGGGGGGGGATGGGAGACTAACACAACAGGAACATGCGTGAGACCAAGCTTGCTCACTCATGGCTTTACCTATAGACCATGCACTTTCTCTCTCTCTCTCTTTATAGCTTTATTCTTTTATTCTATGTTAATAATTGAGTATTTATGTTCTCAGATAAGTATGCATGTAATTTGCACTGCATGTCCTAAAGCCAGTCTAATTAGGCAGCTGCCCAGGTGATATTCTATATACTTTTATGTATTACATTCCATTGTAGTCACAGAGTTTAGTAAATATTTTGGGAATGATCATTGTGAGGACCATATTTTGTTCTGTCAGATCCTAACTCACCTTGAGATCCACTCTCTTGACACTGAAGGCCTCATGAGAGTTCCGGGCTCAACGTCACGCGTGAATGCACTCCTTCAGGAGCTGGAGACAAGTTTTCATCTAGGGCAGTTCTCTTTCTCTGGTATTAAGGATTCAGACATCTGCTCACTTCTCAAACTGTTTATACGGTAGGTGAGGGTGGGCGTGGCAAGCTGATAATGAGCGAGTTCACCTGCAATTAAGTGTGTTGTGTATGTTTCTGGTCTATGATGGATTATTCAATTAAGAGTGGATGGCTATTATTTCATGCAAACAGTTCATAACAACTACCATTTTACAACTGGGGGTATTAGAGAAGTGTAAAGAAGTCAACTTGAAAGTTGTCTTTGGTGGTAATAATTTTCAATCTGCTCCTTCTCTTTCATGAAGATTCATGTGAAATGCTGTGCTGGTTGTCCTTGTAGGAAATGGATATTGAAAACACTTTGAATGGTCTACTGTTGGACACGTTCAGACATAATTTATAGCTTTAGTAAACGGTGATGCTTTTAATGTAACCACATTTCTCACGTCATATCAATAATTATATTCAATCTATTAATAATAGTACACTTTAATAAGAACATGTGGTCATCTGCCTATTAGACATAAAATCAACTACACTGGATAGAGCGAGTGTCAATCAGTCCAATCACTTAGCTTGCTATTTCATTACAATTAATTTTTTGTGGGTTGTTTTTATGATTAGAAATCTTCCAGTTCCTATCCTGACAAGAGAGTATTTGCAGCCATTTGTGAGCATAGCAGACATTAGTGACTTAAAGGAGCAAGTGAGGACACTCAATCTCCTTGTGCTGCTTCTACCCAGCATACACCAGAGAATGCTGAAGGTGGGTTGTGAAAGTTGGTATGGGATCATCAAAATTACAAGTTAGAGTCACAAGTAGTATATGCAACATTAACGATACTTACCCAAATGGGGTGATTTGTGTGTTTGGTTCATTTAGAGACTTCTGGAATTCTTCGAGAAGGTCATTCTCCATTCTGCAGCCAACAAAATGAACCTTAACAATGTTGCCATGGTGATTGCCCCGAACTTGTTTATCAGCCTCCCGAGTAAAAACAATATGGATGATGTTGCTATGGCAACTAAGACCTCCCACGTGGTGCGACTTCTCATCAAGTACCATGAGCTTTTATGGACAGTAAGTGCAAACTTTAAACATTGGCCAACATAATGGAGCATTAATCCACATGGTCCTCCAAGGTTTAAACATTGACCAACATAATGAGCATTAATCCACATGGTCCTCCAAGGTTTAAACATTGACCAACATAATGAGCATTAATCCACATGGTCCTCCAAGGTTTAAACATTGGCCAACATAATGGAGCATTAATCCACATGGTCCTCCAAGGTTTATATAGTAAGCCCGCAGACGCTCTAAACTTCTGATGAATGTCTCTTCTCTATATGTACTATAAACAATTTTAATTTGTTGACAATGGTCATCTGGTCACACACTGACTCATTTTGTTTGTTGGATGTGGGCGTGACATATTAGTAGCGCATGTGATGGAGTATATAAGTGAAATAGATGACCACTCGACCTTACAGAGCTTGCTGTTCACCTTGGCGCTAACTTGAACTTTTATTCAATTTTCAACTGCTAAATGCAACGCATATGTAGTGGCCTCTCTTGAGCTCAAGAGAGGCCACTTGCATTTAGCATCAGATGCAAGGGTTGGTAATGGCCACACCCAAACTACACCCTTTTAATCATCCAGTGCAGAATTTGCAGTTTATGGTATAATATATAGTTTTAAAAAATTAATGGCATGAGCAAAATCAAGAAAAATGTTATATAAAAAGAAATTAGCTTGAAACAGATACAAAAGTATTGTCTATGATCAGAACTGGAGATGAAAACATTCATGGCTACATCTTTCAGATCCAGTAAATCTGAAGCTCCCATAGTCTCACTTTATGTGAAGGAGTGCATGATTGCAACAACCCTTACCTAATATTTGGATTATTGTTTTCTCTATCTCTGCTTCAGTCACTTTGCTTGGTTGCCTTAGCGAGTATAACAAATGATTCTCTTTTGCGAGTAAAGGGTTAAATAGTTGTCATTCAATTCTTGCTGGGTCTCTCAAGCTATATAGCTAAGGTTTGATGCAACCGCCAAAAACATGTTGCAGTCATAAAGTGTTTTCACCAGCTGTGCTTCTCCTCAGCACACCATTATAAATACACTTCAATTTCTATTGAAGGCTTATCCTGTAATAAGATACCATTATTCTCTCATTGTGAACTCGTAAGAACTGATACTAGTGGTGTGCTTCAGCACAAATGGCGAGTGAGCTGGTCTGACTGAAATCAAATTTTAATGCTAGCCGCTTATAAAATTTCTTTGTCAGTTAATGTTTTTGTTTAATTTATTTGTGCAGTTCTTTAGATGCACACATAAACACTTGTTCACTGGATATACCAGCGCAAGACTTGCACAGTATTCTCTTCACGACTTGATTATTGCATGGACAATTGATTTTTAAGGGGTAAGCAATCAAATTTCCAAGGATGATACTGGTAAGGATCAATAAATCAATGGATTCGGCTTAATCTAGCCACCTTTCCAAAGTACGCTCCGTTGAAAATGCTCTAATGTACTAGAGCTCTAGTAGATGAAGCTTAGTGTGTGCTCTCTAGTTACTTGACTTAGACAATACAATTTCAAGCAAGAACAAAAATAGCGCATTAACTGAGGCAACTTACCCTCGCCACTAATGGAATAGAAAATGAACTCTGCTAAGTTTGTAAGACCTAACTGCGAACATCTGTCCCTTTCTATCTCCGTAGCGCTTTGCCTTTTTTTTTTTCTCGGGATTATTTCAAAGTCTTTTCTCCTAAATGTCTTGCGCCCGCGCTAATGTTTATGTTTTAAAATAGCCTGAGGGGGTGGAGGACACACATTGACCTCTTTGAACTTTGCCATAAATATATATATATATATATAATATAACTAAAATCTCAATTGAGACTCGTTGGTGAGAGTGTTGCTTCGCTTGCCCAATTAATGAGGATGACTCTTTAATTTGAGTGTAGCTATGAGTAGCTTGCTTGTGTGATGCACAAACTGCTATATTCTCACGTTTAAGTTCAAGTTAGCAAGAAAAAAATCAATCACTCCATCTCTGTTTTATACAGGCAAGATAGCAATGTAATTAGAAAGTGTTGTAAATTAATTGAATTCAGGGAGAGCGAAGTGGCGAATGTTAAGGCCAACATATTCACACATGGTAAAGGATCACCATCTCTCCTTGTAAAGCACAGTACTCAGCTCCAGACCTCTCAACAGTCATGCATATTACACGTGAATCACACACATTAAGATCTCCAGCAAATTATACCAATTTCTATGCAAATTGACAGGGGCAGTATATGCCACCACGTGGGTGGCCTAGTCCGCCTCGGCCCAGCAGCGAAGAAATACAAAACATTACTTGTGTGCATGCAGATTGGTAACGGGTCACGCTGAATGCGGAGAATTAGGCATTATTGGTAGTTAGGTAAAGGGTGGTCTTACCTGTTAAAGTCATTTTGCTCATGTCTCTATAATAGGTAGTTGCCAATTATACGTATCTTTGATCAAAATCACTCTAAAACAGTTTCAATGTTTGTACTCACACAAAAACTAATGTTGTTTTTTGTTGTTGTTGTTGTTGTTCAGCTTGATGCTAGTTATATACATTTTTCCCCTCAGCATTTACTATTAATCTCCAGCATTAATTTATACGATCAATCTCCTGCATTTTATAGCATGGCTTCCAGCATTTTGTGAGATATGGGTAGAGGGCTCTGTTGCTCAGATGTCCGCTTTGAATCTCGGATAAGCATCAGTTGACTAGGCCTGCTATTATCAGATTGTGTAGTGTTGTTTATTGTTTTCCGACACGGAGTGGGATGAATGGGAGATTCTAAGAATATTGATAAGTGTCCCAGGCTGTGTGTTGAGAAGCCATAGAAGTTGTTTCCATATGCTTCCATAAGTTGCGCAATTATCGGAATGTAGAGTAACTCATACAAAGTTAACTTACTTAGTGTTTAATTGGAATGTGTATCTGAGCAGCAGCTCTAGGTAATGAATAAACAAGCACTCTAACTGAGCATGTGCAGTGGAACAGGAAATACTGGTGTGAATGTGGTTTATACATATTTCATGTGTAGAGAAAAGTGTTGCTGGCTGTAACTAAGTCCCTTTCCCTCAATGTGTAAAATTACAGTGTTTAAAAAAACGACTCATTTCCGTTTGTTTGTTTGTTTGTTTGTTTGTTTTTCATTTGGCCGAGCAAGAACTATGTGTGCCCTGAGAACACAAAGTCACTTGATGTTGCCAGGAAATGGGACGATGGAAATACAATGTCACACAGTTAGTTCACAACCACGTATACACTACTACTACTAAGCTATTATTGTTACTACTACTACTACTATTAATACTGCCACTACCTGGGCCATTTGTTGCAACACACAAAGGTGTTTTGTGCCCATATTTTTCGCTCATTTTGAAGAGCTTCAGATAAGTACTAATATTTTGAGCCTCAAAATGAAAAAAGATATGCATTGCATAGTAAATTTATGACAAAAAATATAAAACCACAATTTTACGGTACAGCCCCCCCCCCACCCCCCCCCGAAGTGAGCGGAAGCTAGTTAGCTACTAATTGATGCTTCCAGAACACATGTGACCAGCTAGGAAGTATGTAATTAGTGTAATATATTTTATAGCATCAAGGCCAGTTGCCAATTGGGGGTAGCTCACTACATGTATGTTTGCAGTGAGTTAAGATTTGTAGATCCTGTTCATGCCTTTTGGGGAAATAGCCGGATGATATCCTGTTCGTGTCTGCTTGAGCTGCTCCAATACATGAAGTTGTTATTGTTTGTTATTTACTTTACATAAGCATTTGTTGTGTAAGTTGTTGTTATTGTTATTGTTGTCTTCATTTGAGTGAGTATATTCGCACATGAAGAGCTTATATGTAAAAATGAGAAATTTTTCCCTCTATCAGGCAAAGTTATAATACCATAGATAGAAAAGCCTTTCATTGAGTAGTCTCGTCAGGACACTACGATGGGAGCACTTTCCCGGGTGAATGGCGGGTCAAAGTGGTAGCAGTGCAAGGTAGACATTGGTCTGGTTGCTAAGGCATGAAGTGATATTGGTCTCTGGGTGTGTGTGTGTGTGTGTGTGTGTGTGTGTGTGTGTGTGTGTGTGTGTGTGTGTGTGTGCGTGCGTGCGTGCGTGTGTGTGTGTGTGTGTGTGTGTGTGTGTGTGTGTTTTACTAACAGGTAGTGACTTCTTCCAGTGTTGGTGGGAGTGGTATGAATGTTGTGAGGATGTGTAAGCCAATGTTATGAATCCAAAGAAAACACATGTAATAGTCAATGGATGGCAATGAAAACACAATTACATAAGAGTTCCTTGAAGTGAATCCCCTGTAGGCAAACCCCCAGAGGCAATCATGTTAGGTTTGCGATGTCTAATTTGGGGAGATCCTACTGGATTGATCTGAGATTGACTCAGTCTGACTCAATTGTGTCTTCTTGCTCATTCTTTTAGGCAGGCTGTGGGTTCTGTTGTGTCCTCAGCCTCTTGCTGTCAATTCTTTGTTTACAAAACTTTCTGAAGTGTTGATACTCTTGTGCCAACTCCGAAACAGACCAATCAAGTGGACGTGTTACATTCCTCAGCGTCAGTGAATAATTGAAGTGTAGTCTATACTCACTGCATCATTCTCTCACTCTCTCTTTTAGCCTAATGAAACCTACTATTGTCTGGTACCACTAAGTACCTTGTTCTAGGTGAATACAGAGGAAGATATTGTAGAGACTTAACACTAAACTTGGTCCAGTCATAATCTCTCTTGACTTACATACTAAGTGCTGCTAACAGTGTTTCCATGTTGTACTGCCAAACACATTGCCCTTGTGCCCCACATGGCCAGTGGCTTGTATGCTTTGTCTGGCTTGCTTCCTTTTCCCTGGCCAGCTGTCCAGAATAATCAGGGAACTTTGCCCGCCTATAGGCTTGGCTTGGCTATAGCCGAGCCAAGCCAAGCCGAAAGGATTGTACGCTATACTTGTCAAGTTTGATTCCAGGTCATTCTCCATACAAGTGTAGTTTACGTATACTTCCAGACATGCTCTCATATATATTATATATTATACAAAACTCTTCATTGGTATTACATGTGATTACAATCATCAATGAGGGGTGGTATGATCTAGCTTTAAACTTGTCTAACTATTCTACAAAAATAGTGCACAATAGACTGATACCACAGTGGCTGGAGGACAGGTCTACAGAAATGATAATGTGCTGTGCTTGCAGGGCACGAGACATTATATATTTTCATGGCTCTTTCTGTGCATGGGGTATTTTAATTAGACAGTATATTATTAAGGGGCAGGCATGTACACATCTGAATTTGCTGACATGTCTCATGGAGTTTACTATTCCCTCCAGTTACCCGGCATGTGTGGCATCTAGTAGCCATTACTTTCACTCACCCTTACACACGCACACACACGCTCATCATTGATACTGACATGTAATCTCACTCTCAGTTACTTTTCCGTATTTGTGATTTGTGAGTGTGTGTGTGTGTGTATACAAGTTGTTACAGTTTCGTTTTTTTTGTTTGTGTGTGCCTGTGCTGCAAAAGTGTATTTTGGTTCTATTGTTAAATCTATATCTCCATGATGGGGACAGTCGCAGTGACTTCTATTGTTGAGTTTGTCAGCGAGTATGATCTATGCATGCAATTATATTTCAGTGCTATCTGTTACAAGTAATTGATAGCCACTTATAGTTAAAGCCATCCTACAAATATGAGTACTTTATAGCATCACACCAGTAAACTAAACCCTCTCTCCCCCTCCCTCTCTCTCTCTCCCCCTCCCTCTCTCCCCCTCCCTTATTCCTTCTTTGTCCCTTTCTGCTTGCCCCTAGGTCCAATAAAGTACATGCGGCCATGTTAAGACTAAGGCCGTAATAATTATCATGGTGGCATTAGTTAAATTTGTCAGGGATTGTTTTCGTCCTGGGCTTGTAGTCTATAGTTACTAGTCTTTTATTTTGTTGAGTCAACTAATGACGAATTGTTTTCAATCAGTTATTTGTTGTTATTGTTTGCTCTTTTGTAATTGGGTGGTTTTCATCTTGTTTAGATTCCAGGTCTGATGTTGAAGCAGATCAGATACTTGTATGACAAAGAGGTGAGGAAGCTAAACCAGCGCAATGTTCAGAAGGCCATCAAGCAGATGAACCAGAGCACATCAGACATAGCCAACAAAGGAGTGACAGAGGTGAGGCAAGACTGGGACACATAATGTATCTCCCTATAATAGCAAAGCAACCAGAGCTTGACATTATCTCAGAGTGCATTTTTGAAACATTGAAGTTGAGAGAGTTGACTTCAGTTTTTGAGTTGTGTTTAGTTGTAGAGAAGGGCTAAGTGTACATTAGATAGTGAGCTGATCTAGCGGTCATGTCGGAAGTGCTGGAGTAGTGTTCCGCACAGAAGCTGTTCAATGAACCAACTCCAGACTACTGTCTGGTGCGTGTTTCTCAAGCGTGACAAAATGGCAGCCGGGTCCTTGTGACAAACACTTGCTTGTTCTCCCCATGTCCCTCGACAGCACGTCTTACAATCCGTTGTCATGCCCTGGTGACGAAACATCACACACATGTATTGAGCATGTGCTTGGAGCGTGACTGCTTGCAGGTAGTGGCTGGGCAATTTCTATGCTGGCTCAGGATATTTGGAGATTATGGGTCTTAATAATTTCTTTGTACTGTTTTCCCCTTAATTGAATTATTATTGTATGTAAAGTAAAGTTTTCTGGCCCATTGCTTCTCTCCCAATGCTCAGCCTCCATTCTTTCTCCATCAATCGTTTAGGGCTTCCTCTTAAATTTTGATTGAGGTAATCATTTAATTAAGGACTTGCCGTTTATGAAGCTGATGAGGAAGCTGCTTCAGGATTGCCATGGTGATGTATTTTTCACCAGCTTCCTGCCATGTGCATGAAGAAGTGATCAATGGTGGGAAGTGCAATGCTCATTAGAGGTCACAGTAGATTATTAAATCACGCAGCCTCCATTTGAATGTGTATGACCCAATTCTTGTGATTGTGACTATATCACACCAAACATGCCAGAAGCATTCGGCTGCATACATGTCAGGTACAATCTTTCTTTTAATTCCTTTTTTTCTTTTTCTAGGAATTCCATCCTCCTAATTAGGCTGGCCAGTCAGTGAGTAGTGCTTACCCACATACTCTACCTCAGATAGTGCCGGGGCAGTGCCAGGCCACATGACACGTGTGTGTTTGGTGCCTGCATACTCCAGCTCTCATTAAGCTTTGTTGAGGGCTTTAGATCTGCCGCTTGACTTCCTCCTGTTCAGAGTAATGTGCCCATAGGCAAAGTTGTGGAGGAGGTATAGCTATTATTAGTTGCCATGGAAGCCAGCCAGCGTGTCTGCTGGCTATTACAGCATAATTGCTGAACCAATGGTTGCCATGTACATTTCATACTGACTATCTCCTCACTTGTGTGGAGGGTGAGCAGTTTGCAGTGTTGCTACTAGTTTGGATAGACAGAGGAGTTTGTGTATCAGTAATATCAACTACTCCCTGCAGGCTGGTTTATATACATGCAAACTTTGATGGGCCACTTTGCCTGAAATCATGAAATTTCGTGAGTGTGTGCAGAAGTCATGATAGTAGTCCAATATAAAATGTCTACACTCTTAGAGAATATTCACTCTATCTGTATCAAAACTAAAGGAGTCATTGGAATCTTGGATTTACACATAAACTATGGGGGGGGGGGGGGGGGGGGGGGGAGCTAGATGTAGAAATAGATATGATATCATTGCTCTAAATGTTTTATTATGACAAAACATGAAAGTGATTAAAAAAAATTGTTTGTTTTTTTCCTTTCCTTTCCTGACTTCTCTCTCCCTATCTTCCCCCTGCTTCTATTTAGTGTATGTTTTAATGTCATTTCCACTCAATATTGGCAATATTCAGGAGTAGCTAATTCTGCACTCAGGATTGCTGTCGCTACACCCACTCCCTTTGCTTTTGGCAAGCAAAGCTCTCGATGAACGGTGTACAGATAACAGAATCATTGAAAGGACATGGAGGAAATTGTCCCCCTGGCCACTCCCTTCCCAGTAGAGTGGGTTGGGCATAGAGTGGGGACTATACTGCTGACACTTGGTGGGTTGGTTTCCATTCCACTTCCTCAATCCTTCCTCCTTCTTCCTCCAGTTTCTCCTGGCATTGTTTTGAAAGCGCCACTACTTCTCCTGTCTGTACACTATCTGTCTGACCTTTAGTTGGACCCACACACGAGGCGGCCACCCTTGAAGCTAATCCCCCCTCTCCTTCATCTCCCTGTGCTGCTTTCTAATAATAGCCTGTCCCCACAAGATACGGAGACAGTGCATCTCAAGTTACAGCTAACCTTGTTATGACTGCAGCCTTCCAAACTTCCAGGTACTCGCTGAAGTAGTGATGGTAACTCTCAGACCATATGGTCCTGGCCGTTGGAGTCAACCTCGCACAGTTCTCCATTTGCAATGTGCCAATATTGTCTGTGGTTATGCTTGCTTGGGAGTGAGTGTGTGGGGGGTGAGGAGAAGAAATGGGATTGATATTTCAGACTAAATATGGCTGACGATGGGGTTTGTACAATTTGCTCCTTTGTTGTGACTTCCCATTTTTCCCTGTATTTTTTTTTTGCTCTTTCCATGTGGCGAATAGGCACTGGCTAATGGTGTATTGACTGCTTGTTAAATTACGCTCTGTTCCTACCCATTCCATTGCCGAGGTGAGGTATATCCCAGAACGATGGCGGTGCCTCTGTAACAACGGGCATCTTGTTGTCGTGCAGTTAATTTAAGCTGTCTTGTGCCGGACATGAGCTCCTACAAATTAGTCTGATTAAACAGCTAGCCTCTATGTCGCTCTTCATCAGGTAGGAGTGGAAGTGAAGATGAGGAATGCGTTGAGGAGGACATCTGATGAAGTTCTCAAGGAGTATTTGGTGTTAGGTTGTATAGGGAGTGTGTGTGTGTGTGTGTGTGTGTGTGTGTGTGTGCGAATCTCGCTGTGTTATTTGTTTTTTAGTTTGTAAGTTGTTGCAAGATGGTTGTCTGCCATTCTTTGTGGTAGAAATAAAAGTAGTGAGGTTGAGTTTAGCGGCTGTCACTGTATGTACATACGAGAGGGTGGATGTGTGTGTGTGTGTGAGTGGGTTGGTAAGGGAGTGAGGGAGGGCGCTATAGGCAGGGAGGTTTAAAATCATCCTCCCAACAATAAGAGAACTATTGTCAATTACTACCTATCCATAGCTGCTCTAGTCCAGAACATTCTAAATTAATCAGTAATTGTAAGAATTGATTGTCTTGCTTTGCTTGGATGCATACAGTCACATATGGGATAATAACAGCACATGTGCTGGGATAATAACAACACATGTACTGGGATAATAACAACACATGTGCTGGAATAATAACACATGTGCTGGGATAATAACAACACACGTGCTGGGATAATAACAGCATATGTGCTGGGATAATAACAACACATGTGCTGGGATAATAACACATGTGCTGGGATAATAACAACACATGTGCTGGGATAATTTTCTTTTAGTTGGACAAATTAAATTGATGCAGATAATATGTTGAGCTATTTGGAACGTTGTACTAAACATTACTGAGCGTGTGCAGCAAGCATTAATCAACCGTGTAACTGCAGCCACTCAAGAATCAAGTTCTATAATTGCAGTCACTTCAGTTTCCAAGTGCATGTGCCGCGTGTGGGTGTGTCAGTTGCATCTGTATGCACATGCTCAACCAGTGAATTGAGTAATTAATTTATAGTTGGAGGTTCTAAATTGTAATCCAATACATGGAGCAGCAGATGCTGTAATTACTGCAAGGAAATACAAGATGGCAGCGGCCTACTGGTAGAACTGCTAATGCAATCTGTATGTATGTATGCATGCATGCATTTAGCTTGCCCAATTGTTTATATCAATGTTTATTTATCAAAAAATTAAATATAATTAAATCATTATATCCTAGTCGGAATGAGTAAGTAATTGAGAACTTTATTCTAATTTAACATAAACTGAGTTTTACTAAGCGCAGAGGTAAGGAGCAATATGAGAGTGTAGAGGCCTATTTGGAGGTGTACACTGTGCATACCAACATTGGTTCAAATGTGTCGCATGTGTGAAAGATACATAAAGTTAATAACTATTTATTGGAGCCAGCCATGGCTGCTATAGCTGCTGCACCTCCTACCTCTGTGACGTGTGTCTTATCTTTTAGAATATTTCACATAAGAATATACCCCAGGAAAATAGGAGGCCCTGACAGTCATTAATATTATTATCTTGACTGCAGTAGCTCCGATGTGAGAGTTAAAGAGTAATGCAATTATAATTTAACCTCCTCCTCCTTCTCCCTTTCCCCTTTCCACTTCCTCTCCTCTCCTCCCACTTCCTCCTGTTCACCGCCTCCTTCATGCAGGCTCATCACATCATTCGAGTTAAGGCCCCGTTGTTCACTCGAGTGTGCATGGCCGTGGACGTGTGTGCTGGCGTAACTGCTGGCGACATAATCTCCAAGCTGCAGAAGAAGTCTCGACTCAACAGGGATGTCATCCTCCAGAAGCTCCACAACCAACATGACGGCATTAGTAGCAACAGCACCGCCGTCGATCCAGCTAGCGACCCTCTCAAGGACCCTGAGGAGCTAATCAATGCTGGCGAGCAGTTCCTTTTTGAAACGGGAGGAAATATGGGTAAGGAGTGAAGGATACGATAAGATATGATTATTTGTAGTCTTTCAGTTTCAGTAATTAATAAAAATTCTGGGATTTCCTCTTGCTACCTCACAACCTTTAGCATCTATTCCGAAAGACATCACCCCACCCTTACTTCTTGTTCCAGTTTGTATCAGTAATGCTTGTCCAATTCTTGTTTGTTGATTTTATTTGGCACCTTCCCACTGTCTCTCTCTAATTCGGCCACTTGGCTCCCTCTGGCTGTTTCTGGGGCCAACTCAGGCAGTTTGCGGTCAGCATCTCTGGGAGGTGTCGTACATGCCTTCATGTTGTGGCCTTTGTTGCCCCATGTCGCCTAATTCTGGTCGCAAAGGATGACGATAATGCCTTCATTAGGCTGGTACAAGTTGTACCTTCAGAGCTCTACCAGCAAAGCAGCACGCTTGCTGTTAATTCAGGATTAATGTCTTAATAAGCCTTCACAGACTTGTTAAGTTACAAGATTTCGAACTTAGACTTCCAGAGTATCCCAGCCGTTTAATGCCTTTCAGAAGCATCTGTGTGCGTCATTTTAAAATTTGATTAGTCTTGTTTCTGAGCATAATTTGCTGTTATTCATTTAATAATGTGTTTGTTATTTTTTTCCCCTTGAGTTTTAAATTGGTTTGCTTGTTGTGTAGGGGTATATACTGTGCATGTATAAAAATGAATAGTATATATAATATATATAATATATATGCGAATATAAACAAAGGAATCGAGCACTGCTAAAAACCAGGGTCCTGGGTTCTATTTCCCTTCGACAGCTGAGATTAAAAAAAAAATTTTTTTTACATTTTACATTTGCTTTCCCCTTGATTGAGAAAAGTAATTTTTTTTGTAATATATGATACCATACCTTGGGGTAATTAATACTTTTATGAGGTTTCAGAAATTGTTTGTTCTACATGAAGTTGGTAGTGGCAACATGTTTGCACTGGGAGGACATTTTTGTTTCTCAAACACCAGCTCTGTGATGGTAGGGATTCCTAATAACCTTCAGTAGGTTTCATAGGAACGTCTGGAACTTCCTTTGAATTTCGTGTTTAGTCTTCATAAACACTGCTTTCTTCCTTTTCCCGTCCGGTAGTTTTGTTGTTGTTGTTTTGTTGTTGTTTTGTTTAGTTATTGACTCTTTAGTTAATGTATATACATATATATATATATATAATGTTTTGGCTTGGGGAAACGGATGACTACTGAAAATAGCATTGACAGTAGGAGAGAATATGTGCATGTATTTGTGTGTAAATGGTAGGAGTAGGAGATGTAGAGTTTTTATCTCAGATCACTTGTGTGTCCTTCATTTAACTTTTTGCTGACCTTGGCAAGCTTTGTCCTTTACCCCCTAACACAGCTATGACAGAATGGCTGCTAAACAAGTTAGTCTGAAGATAAGGTTTGCTTCATTACCTCTCAAGATGTGCTACATTTGAAGCACACAGTTAGTCACCCCCAGAGTAGCAGCAGTAACACCCACCTCAGGCCAGCTGTACTATATTTAGATTTATGTCTTAATTAAAAAAAGAAAATCCATTCTAATTTCTAAGTTTAGACTTACACTGAGACTTAGTCACAGCCTTGCATAGGCATTCTTGCTGAAATATTTTCCATGATTTTTGGTTCGTTTCAGTATATTGAAACTATACAGTTAGAGGCTCTCTTTTTTTTTTCTTTTTTTTTTCAATTTATGTTGTTGTTTGTACAATATTGAAGCATCATTTTTAATTGGAGATTTTTGTGGTTTGTTAACTAGTTAAGGGACTAGTCTTTGAGAGTAAATTGTCTGTGGATGTAGACCGCAAGACTTGTAGAAATGCTGTCAAAGTTCCTGTACTTCTACTGAAGTCGTGTCTAGTCGTCGATAACGAAGCTGATGCGTGTGCATGTATGGGGGCGTGTACATTATTGATTGAGTTGGCTGGGTGCTGTTGAAGCCTGATTTTTGCTTTCACTTTAAATTAATTTTTATTTTGCACTTTGCTACTCCTTTGGTATTTACAGAAGTTATGAGTTTATATTTGGTGAATAGCTGTACTCCAATGTGTTGTTGTGTAAAGAACTAGTTTTGTTTTGTTGTTGTTTGTTTGTTTTTTGTTTTTGTTTTTTTTGTTGTTGTTTTTGTTTTTTAAATTATTTTTAGTTTGTGTTTTATATAATGTAATATGTGATTGCCTTAGGCAGAATTGGGTATGCTATAGTTAAGAATTATGGGATAGGATAGCTTTCTGATTTGGCAGTAGTAATGGACAAGAATGTCAGTAGTTGTTAGTAGCTGACAAATGTCCTAGTTTGTCTTAACAAAAGGGCGTTTTCCCAAGCTCTGTTCTCCATTGTTGAAGTAACACAAATTATCAGTTCCTGCTTTGTTTTGTTTTTGTCTTGTTTCTCCAGGGGAGCGGTGTTTGCCTAACAATACAGACATTTATAATCTTGTTTCCATCAACCCGAATGCTCAGTGGGTCATCAAACCTCGCAATTGCCCGGACTTGAACTGAAGATTCTCCTCCTTCTTCCTCCAAAATGCAATTGTTTGCAATTCTCCTTCATACTTAAATATTATTATTTATTATTGTCCTTTTTATGCTTTCATTTATATTTATTGTTTTTGACTCTGACATTTTAAGCATAGTTTATAGAAAACCTATCATCCTTCAGAACTGAAACACTTTCAGGACCATATTTCTATGGCAGGTTCCATAGTTTCATCAACTTCAATTGTGACTCTGTTTTAGATATTTAATTACTGTTTATTATCCCTGCAAATGAGAATTTATTTACTTAATAATTGGATGGGACAAATTTTACAAGGCACAAGCGCCTGGGGTTTTCTGGCTGGCTCAATTACTACTTTTGTCATGCGCGCATGCCTCGTAACAGTTTGTTCGAAATGTAATAAGAGGGCCAGGCGTGCAAGAACACCCGCATTTTCTAGGACTTCACTTTTGGTGTAGTAAGGGAAGGCAGAGTGTTCCGCTGTTTAGTTTATCTACACAATGAGTTACAAGAACAGATACCAGAACTACGGGTACCCATCTACGATGTCGGCGTCCACCTCTAGTTCTTCCATTACTAGCAGCTGTGCTAGCGAAGTGGATAGGCGGTACCAGTCCTCTGTTACACTCCACCAGCACGAGTACCACAACGGTGGCAGTGGCACGTATCCGAGAACTAATGGAATGAAGGAAAGCAAAGGACGGAGCTATAGGAGCAGGCTGGAATATATTGTTAACTCCATGGCCTACATCAGAGGAGAACTGGTAAGTGTCGTGGGATTATAGACGTAGTGGCGTGATTCAAGACAATTAGTCAAATATCAAAAAGGGATCTAGAATGTGGCTGAACTTAGGTTTCATTAGTAAGCTTATTGACTGACCTTGTGCGGATTGAAAAATTTCTAATATTATGTCACACACTGTAATCTTACCTTGGCTAAAACTTGGTAGATATGGTAAAAAGGAGAGAGAAAAAAAATCAGTTGAAATAGTTGTATGTTATCAAGTAATGTTCAATGCCATGTGTGGGACTGGTAGACACTGGTTTTGCTTGGTGCCCTTTGTCTTGTTTTTCTGTGAATATCATAACATCTGACTGCTCATTGATCTTGATATTCACAGTCTCTCTGGGATATGATTATTTTAAAAATCTTGGTAGTTTCAGTTGAGGTGTCGCGTCAGTTATTTTTGTGGTCAAAAGTGAATAGAGTGATTGAATTGTCAGTAATACCTTGTGTACAAGGTGTCATGTCCATGTGCCTCTAGTTAGCCCACTGACAGAATGAAAACAGTAAATAACACGATTGTTGAGTGGGCTTTAGTACGATGTTATCTCAGTCTTTGAATCCAGTTTAGCGTAGGAACTGAGATAATGACATACCAAGTAATGATGTCACAGTTGTTAGTCGGTAAGGAGTCTTGGAGTTTTCCTGGTTGGTGTTTTTTGAAACAATTTTGCATTTTTTCATCCCTTCGCTCACTTGATGAGTTAACACAGCGTGTCAGTCGCTGTCTTGTTTGTGTTGCTTTGTTCTAAATATCTGGGACAAGTATTTGGCTCTAAAATCATGTACAGATTGCTTTCTTCTCCAGCTGCGCATGTGTCTGTTCAGCATCGCGCATATCTCGGTGCAACATGGAAGAAAAGGTGGGAGGGGGGAGGTCCATTTGGCATTACTTCTCTGGCAGTATCCTAGTGGACCACTTACAGCTGCCAAAAGTTCCAATTTTGTGCAGATGTGCACAAGATGGGATGCCCGTGATGGTATGTATGGTACTGGTCCAGTTTAGGAGAGGTATGGGAAGAGAAGGTCATTTATCTTGCCAAAGTCTCAACATGTGTGCAGATGAAAGAACTGGTAGGCCACATGTTGTGGGATAAAGCAGGTCAGCACAATCCACCTTGTGTGCACACAATGCCATATGCTAGGTAAGATAGCCACCTTTACTATTTGCTCACCTCTGCCTATTGTAAGAGTGGGACCTCTCTGTGTGTGTGTGTATGACTGTTACTATTGTGTGAATTATTTGCTGTATTCTTAAAAGCTGTTCTATTTAAGTCGTGAATGTCTCCTTTGATACGGCCGGTAATGAAGCGTGTACCAGCTCCAGTGTTTGGTATCCTCCTATTCACTGTCGGGCTTCTTCTTTATTTTGTGGACATTCTAAGATGTTCGTATACCTTGGTTCTTGAGAAGCTAGGTTCCAGGTTGCATGGCTTGTACATTCCAGACTATGTGAATATGATAGGGGTATACTGGGCAAGTATCTCACAGATGGACTCAGTCTTCTCAGCTTTCAGAGCAGAACTCCCACTAGCTGGCTTTTCACTGGAGAACCCAGACTCCGATGGCTGTAATTGTATCTTGAGGGGGAAGTGGTACTGTGAAGAACTTACTTCTCTCTCTTTCCAGCTTTGAATGCTTGAGTGGAGTACTGTAGAATGGGTCATTGGGCAAGGTGATAAAGACCTTCTGTTTTTGGTGATCACTTTAAGTAACGTCAAAATGTTTCGCTTATAAATGCGAGTCAACTAGAGTCCCTTACCTATCACCTTGCCTACAGGCACATATTCGTGAATGAATCCATTAATGTGTCTTAACCTTTATACTGTTTTTACTGATGAATTTAATTACGGCTTCTTCTCTCTTGTGACCTCAGTTCTCCTCACTTGCATCAGTAGTCCTTCAATTGAGAGCTCAACTCCTTGGCTCAGACCACCAACTCACGAAGCCTTCCAATCCAGTGGTATTTACTGCCATGATCTGGTCAGTGGCCATATGTTCTGTGATTGGCACTCCAGTTAATGTTTTTTGATAACTTCATTTAGAGCTTCAGTCTGGAATTCCCTCTCTCTCTCACTTTGTTTTATCGGGCTTTGGATTTGCTGCCTGTGATTGGAAGCGTGTGTGCATTAATTCATGACGCTCCCCAAGTGAGAGCCGCCATGCCTAATGTAAATTACAACCGCTCAATGAATTGAGTTGTGGCTAGCCAGTTAAAGGTTTATTCAGGCCACTGGAATGTACTTGTCCAGTCTCTCTGTCTCCTGTCTCTCTACTCATTTAGACATAATTACTACAACTACCAATCCTGTGACATAATTTGGATGTGTTTATGCAGTGAAATGGAGATTCTTTGGCTTACTGTTTGCTTCACTGCTTTATATATTATGTTAATGCCATCAGCATCTCCTTTTGTGTGGATTGTTAAGTTGGAACTAATGATACAATTACAAGCTATTTAGTTTGTTGTAACAATCACATGTGGAGATGTATAAGGGGATGATTCTAGATTTTGTGTATAGAAGATTATTGTGTAGGTATAGCCTGGTGATATATAAATTATATTTTGCAATATCTACGTATCACTTACACTATCACATGAGTTATATTAAAGTGAAAAGTAGTTTCTAGCATGGCATGGGAAAAAAAGAAAGGTTAATCCAAACCAAGAATGGGGTGGAACAAGTAATTGTGAAAGGCAAAGATTCTGTGGGTTCATATGATGTTGCTCTGACTGCTTGACCAATTTGTTGAGACATGGTTTCTACATCCATTAAGTATAGGGTGCTGGATCTGGGTTCCTGCACCTGCTTGCTCCTGCAGCACTTTGTGTAAGTTTTGGTGTGTCATCAGCTGTGCAGAGAAACCCAAGGGTGGAAAAGCAGGCAGGCAGCCAGCCTGTCAGGATGTGAGCACCTGGATAAATACCACCTGGATAAATACCACCCAACACTCTGTAGATGATTTTTTAACAGGTGTAATCAGGTTGATTTCCTGAAAAGCTTGCTTCAGTGATTGCAATGCAGTGACATCATCTAACCCTGTGGCAGTTATTTTTTGTCCTTATGTCATTGCTGCCACAGTATGTTGTGTCAACTGCTACCCAAGGAGAGCTATTTGTTATACTTGCACCCTGTGTAATGCTGAATATCAGGTTTACTTTGGATGGTTTACTTTTATACTTTGTGTCATTATTCAAATAGTGCAAAATTTCTAATGAAATCAGTGCATCTTGCTTTAGTAAGTCTGTAGGAGATGGCTATAATTCTATTCTCACTAGGTTCAAGTCATAGTCATTCAGCCCCACCCCTCCCCCTCTGTTTTGCTACTCCTCTATTTTGCTACTGGTTCATTGTTCAAGTTTCCTAACACCCAGTAAAATAAAACTCTTCCTTGTAATTGTCCTCAAACCGGACTCTATTAAAGTGCTTCGTGGCTAATGACCCCTTTCACGGGAAAGTTCACACTTTCTTTCGTGACATAATTTCTTTGGTGAGTCTTTGTAGTGGGTGGCATAATTAGCTGGTGGTTGTACACTACGGGTGCTGAAGGTCACATGATTTAAGGGCCTTGGGCCATTTACCTAACTCCTTGCCAAACCCTTAACTTGTGTGGTTTTTTCCCTGTATGTAGCAGCTGTTTTGTCTTGTCCCTATTGATGAATGGGGCTTGGTATATACTCTCTAAACATTTCTAATGCTTTGTCTTACATGTATGTCATTCCGGTTGGTGCTTTTAAAAATAGCAGTTGAAAGGATGGCATCTTGTGGTGTGCATCTTAGCAGATTGTTGGGAGACAAGTGAGAGACACGGTATCTTTGTCAGGTTTTGAATTCCAGCATTGGTAGAAGTGTAAGAGAACAAAATGGACTCCAATCAGGAAAGACAGTTTGGTTCCATGACTGCAATTTTGGTTGCCATGTCTCTACTGTACCTGTAAATTCCTTTCTTGCCGGAAAAGTGGCAATTTAGCTAAATCCTCTACTTAGCCTGTTTATTTTGTACAGCCCTTTGAAGAGGCACATGTATCATCTGTAGGTTAATGCTGTAAAAAGTGAGTAGATTGGTGTATGATGTGATTGGGGCCAATTTATACATACCAAGTTGATAGATCACTGCTACTGATCCATGGGGAGCATTCCAGAGTCTATTAATATTGATTTTGGATTTCCTACTCAATTCCCAGCCGGGATATTACTATGTAATGACAGACAGTGTGGCTCCAGATGTGACACCAGTTTAGAGGTGCTGCGTATTTCTCTGCTTATTAGGACCTTATTAGGACGGTCCCCTATACAACTCCACACACACTACTGCGAGATACTTGGTTGTAACACTGAGCATAGAGTACACTTCAAGATCTAGACTCCTGTTTGTCACCTGGTTTGGTTTTTAGCACTTGTTTTGGAGATGGAAAGTGTGAATGAGAGCAATAAACATGCAAGAAGGAACCAGGGGACTTGTTGGGTATAAAAAGTGTTAAAGTCATGTGACTTGCCACGTGTCCTGTTCATATACATAGATTCCTTCCTTTATTGGTAATATCATGTGCTATTAATTGATAGAGTAATATATGAAGTATTTGATCTGCTCCTTTTGTTTGTTTTATCTTAGGATGATCTGAAGGAATCTGACCGAGTTTTGCTGGATATCTTCAAGCAGCTGGAGAGTAATGTGGAAGAACTGGGCGACAGCATCTCTAACTGGAGAAACAGTGGTTCTTTCACTCCTGGAAGACCTTGCAGTTTCACGGATTTTGACTTCAATTCTCCTACGTCTACTGGCAGCCCTCGGAAATCAGCCCATCCCGACTATAGCATGACTTACACGTCCAACGGCTTGGAGACCATATTGGACTCAAGCAAGGAGGATGTGACATCACTCAAGGAGGAGAATGAGAACGATTCTGGTTCGGCTCCTGAGACATCGAGCATGTCGTATAGCCCGGTGTTGCCTAGTTCGTCTAAGCTCCCTCATCACTGCAGCTCGACGTCCATCAGAAGCAGCAACGGTGCCACGGCTTCGAAGAGGTCCAGTGACGTCAGTCCGCAGATGAGGTTGAGCACAAGTTTCAACAGACTGGTCAACAGCCCCAGCATTACCAGACTTCAAGATGACGGAGGATCTACCATGAGCAGAAACAGCTCTATTGATAGTGGCATTCAATTTGCCAGCGAAACTGAAAATTGTAGCACTAATAGTGTGGTAGAGTCGTCGTTGGCTGTTCCTGTCGCTGTTGAAACGTCACCGGAGGATGTGCGGAAAAGTGTCGGCTTTGCAGATGATATTTTCGCAGCTCTTGGCATGAAATAATCAAACTAACACATCATGAAGTCCTCTATCCATTCTTCAAATGAAAAAAACTGTTGTCCAATGTTTATCATTATTTATTCACGAGAATTTGATATTTTTTCTTTTCTTTTTTTGTTTTGTTATTTGTGCGAGACAACTACATGTATGTATTTGAGCACTTCACACAATGACTGGTCGGCACCATCAGCTAGAAGACCTATTCACTCAATCACATTAACATCTTGTATGATGTGTAGTGCAATTATGACTGAGCAAGTTTATCAAATTGTGAGCAGTGGGTAAAGCTATTTTAATGCAACAAGTAGAGAGCGGTCATGCGAGTTTGGTAAAGTATCATCAGTCTATAGAATTTTGTAATTAGCAGCCATTAGGGTGCGCGCAGATTAGAAATTATTAAGGAAAAACAAAAATGTCTGGTGTCGGAGCCCAAGCTGTGAAGAACATTTCTAAAGCCATTCCTCGCCGTACTCTTCGGCAAAAAATATGGGAAGCTATGTGCGCGTGGCAAATAAGGAATTCTGGATATCACGAACTTGGTAAAGTAGGCTGTGTGTGGGTAGTTGGCTAAAGCACATTAAAGTAGCTGGTGCGAATAGAATTATAATTTTTATATCAAAGAAATATAGTTGAAGGCCTTCTGATGATTGAATTACTGGGGTTCACATCCCTATGTAGTATTAATTTACATTTTGGTGGTGGTAAGAGTTTTCTTATCAACAAGAACTACTGTATGCTATACAAAGCTGAGAACTACCCTTCATGAAGTTTTGAGGAGGTGTTGTATTTCAGGGTTGGAGTTTGAATGGTAGGCTTGATTAAGTACTAATAGCAAGCTAGAGCAAGGTGGTGGAGTGTTAAAGTATAGACTACAAGGCAGACGTGATACTTGTGATGATGGCTAGCAGAAGAGTGTGAGAATAGGGAATGAAAGGGTGGAAAGAATGCAATGGGCTGAGACAAGGTATCAACCCCACTACAATTGCCCACTTCAATTGGAATCGTATCTCAAAGTTTTTCACTGGCTGCAATATATATATATCTCATGTTAGACGCTATTGTAGTTATTATTAGCAAGTACCTGGATTTAGATTGCTTTACCAATTTATGGTTCTCTTCTCCTCTGTTTTTCTCTGTTCCTTTCTTACCATGTCTCTTTCAGCTAGCGATGTGGGTTCCGTTTCTTACATTTTTCCAAGTTACACAGTGACACTAGACTTGATGTACACTAACTATTGGTAGATTGAAGTATTTTATCCTCTACCATTTGGTTTAGCAGCTTCATCAGTCCGCTTTTTTCCCTCACTGTCTTTGTATATGCACACCACTGTCGTCGCTGTTACTGACAACGCTCAGCCAACCAGGCTTAGTTTTCAAGAATACGCACACCATTGTTGTTATTGACAATGCTTTACCAACCTGGATAAGCTATATGTGCAGCATTGTCGGCACCAACCCGACTCAGCTTAACACACGCACAACCTTTATCGGTAGTATTGACGACATTTTACCTAACCACCCTGACGACGTTTACCTACCCGCCATGACGACGCTTTACCTACCCACACTAACAACGCTTTACCAACTAGCTCATCTCGTGAATTATACATACACATCATTGTAGTCACTGACAGACAGAGATTGCTGACAATTCACTGCTGATTCAAGTATGAACTTACTCAGAACGACAATTTAAGACCTTATATTGTTCTACTCTTTCTAATTTCGGGCTGATTTTAGATAAAAAGCAAGCTGTCAACTCTGCGTAGATACAAACTTTTGTGGGTAATGCCCTCTATCATCATGTCACAATCACGCGAGCAAATTTTTTTATTCTGCCCGCTATAGTTGCTTTATGCTGACTGAGGGCTGGAATTGGAGTTTTGCATTGAAACTATATACAGTACCAGTGAGTCTCCACATGTTTAGCTATTTCCATGAAGACAACATTATATCTACCATTTTCACTGCTAGACCCGTATTGATACCTGATTAGGAATAGCCAAATACATTATTCTTTTGGTCTGAGAATGATGTTGTTATAGCTAGCTAGTGTATACACTATGTCTGGTGCTTCATTTAGTTCAGTATTTGTCAACAAATAGTATGAGTGTTTTGCTAATTAATATTATCTGAAGAAAAAAGCCTTTTTTTTCTTTTTTGAGGGGTTCGTGATTGTGTCATGTCTGCATTCTTGCTTTGCCCAGATTTTCGATTGCTAATAGTTATGATCTACCTTTTTTCAGCTATGTATCCGTCCATGACTGATGTGTCTGTTTGTTGTGTGTGTGTGTGTGTGTGTGTGTGTGTGTGTGTGTGTGTGTGTGTGTGTGTGTGTGTGTGTTTGACAAATAGTCTTTAATTGGCTAATATTTATGTGGCTGAAGGTTGTCCAGATTCTTCTGTTAAAAGAGTCAAGCTACTGACAGTCTGCTCAGCACTACTCTTAGTTTGTATGGCCTGTATTAATGGGAAGGAAGAGAGAAAGACGTCTCATTGGCTATGCAGAAATGCACCTTTTGCATTTATGTTCAATATTACCATAATTGGAACAAATGTATCTTTCCTACTTATATGCTTTCCTCCTCCCCTTCCCTCACTTGTATCACTCCTGCCGGTACCACCCAGCTGCCTGCAATGGTGCCTTAGATACTTGAACCTATTCAGGTGTTCTTTTGGGTTGTTTGTTGTTGTTGTTTCTGTTGTGTGTGGTGATTTGGAGTGGGGTAGAAAACCAAACTGGACTACATTAGCTTTCTAAAATATTTGTAATGGCAATTTAGGATTACTTATGGAGCTTGCAACAGAAGAACCACAATTATAACACTTTTATTTCGGAGTATTGTATTCAAATCTTCAAATCAAAAGATTTTCCATCCCCTCTTAATGAAACTAGTAGCCTATTACTCACTTATCCTGCCCACATAAAGCAATCCACTAAACTTTATCCTCCATTACTCCATTGCTTGGGAGGGGGGGAATACTTGTATATTATGTTATATAGGATTGTACCATGACCAGTTTTGCCAGTGAAGCAGTTTTGACAAGTGCTTCGTGCAGTCATCAAACAGCATTCCGTACCCTATTAGTTTTTATTCCTATGCTATTCAGCTGCTCCTCATCCTCACACTAGAAGTAGGAAAATATCTCACGTTATTCATTTGCTCAGTAACTAGTCCAAGCTTGCGTATGCATACATTGGTAGCAATGGTTGGTGCAGAATGTCTTGAATATTTGTTATATGGTGCACTGTTTATGTTTTGGCTTAGGCCTCTTCAGGGATGATTTGTACAATCAAGATAGCCCGGTGTTTGCCGAGGCTGTTCGAAGACTTCCTGAGAAGGAATCTAACTTGAGGGTCTACAGAATCAGGAGAGCTCTTGATTTGTCTATGAAGCATCGGATCTTACCCAGAGAGCAGTGGACCAAGCCAGAAGAGGTGTGACAACTGTGGGATCATTAGGAACATGAGAATTGTGGGAGTGGAGGAGGAGGAGGAAGGGCGAGAGGGAGAGGTGGGGGCAGGGGGAGGGGTCATTGATGCTATAAGGTTGCACCAACTTCAGCCAAAAAACAACAACAACAAAATAACCTGCTAAATTCTACTTTTAACAACTATGGGACTGGATGAACCATTTCAATGACGACTCAGCTGTTTCAGTATGCTGTGATGTGGTCTTTTTTTTTTTTTTTTTTTTTCTTTTTCCCCTTCATTATTATTTCCTGATTACCAAATTTGCTTGGGTTTTCTGGGAGAGATTTTGTTTGTTTGTTTTTATTCCCGTGTGCTAGTATTAGTCACTCACTTATCTGATTGGTTTCCTTTCCTCTCGTCTTATTCTCTCTCTCCACGTTTGCTCGCTAGGAGGTCTTTTATCTACAGCCCTTCATCGAGGAAGTCAAGAAAGAAATGGAGGATAGAAAGAAGTGGGACACCATGTAGAACTTTATGTGACAGTCACTTCTCTGTTCGCTCTCTCAGTTAATCCTTGTTCTATTTTAGATTTCATTATAGCATCGCAATTTTGGCATGGAACTTTTTTTTCATATTTAATAATAATTTTACTTCTTGTTTGAAGAGACCACTAGTAGTGTTTTATCTAACTTCATCATCACATGTTTTAGAGTCTACTAAAAAAAATACGACTGTGCTGCTTCTATTCATATTAATACAGTCACAATAAAAAAATACAGATAAAATAAAAACACATTCAAACTTGTATGGCACACTTTTGAAAATACATTACAATAACAAACTATTGTCACAGCAGACTGTTGGGTTAAAAATGAGAGGAAAAAATGCTAGTACGACCACACCGTTTAAAACTTCACAACTTGAACTTTTGAGCTGGCGTGCCACGAGTGCCCAAGTTCTTGACTACAAACAGAGAGCCGGAGTTTGGGAAGGCTTCTCGCTCCTCCTCTGTGAGATGACTGGTTGCACTGGCCACAAACAACCACTCGTAATTGGGGCCTCCGAAGCAGCAAGTAGTGATGTCCTTGGCACCAGGAATCATAATGGTCTTCACAACTTCTCCACTGTTGGGATCCCAGCACGTCACTTGCTTGCCGCCGTAGCTGGCCACCCACAGCCTCCCATCTTCGTCAGTACACATGCCATCAGGTACCGCGAGGGAATCGTCACAGGAGTAGTCTATGAGCTGTCGCCTGTCAGTGACGGTGCCCGTGCCTTTGCTGTAGGAGTAGATATACACGCTTTTGGCATGGGAGTCCACGTGGTACATCTTGTCGTTGGTGGGACTCCAGCCAATTCCATTGGACAGGATAGCATTGTTGAACTTTTTCAACACATCTATAAACAATAACAACAACAACTGTGTGTAATTGCCTGTCGCTGTAATAGTGGAGGTAACATACGTTTGGAATAGCAGTATAGACCCGCTCCAGACTCCTCCCCATATACTGGCTTTCTAGCCATGGTTCCGAACCACAGCCGTCCGTAGCTGTCACACTTGCAGTCATTGATGCGATTGGGCTTGTCTTCTTCCACACTGCATAGTTCCTTTATCACCTCTCCTGCTCACACATTTGACAAGCAAAT
>WLWD01004889.1_pt1 | contig 41563 bp, 25 predicted proteins | sample 6712731 | NCBI WGS metagenome assembly WLWD01 (sample SAMN12718690, study PRJNA576275) | sponge metagenome | isolation source: marine sponge | host: Mycale hentscheli | place: New Zealand: South Island, Marlborough, Capsize Point | collected 2014-11-01
ATGAACTTCTGTATAAACTTTGGCTAACTGGCATTACTGGTCCTCTTTGGTTACTTTTCAAAGATTACTAACAAAATAGAAAGCATTTTGTTGAGGTTGAAGGGTGTAAATTTGACTTACTTCCTGTCAAATCAGGTGTACCTCAAGGTAGTGTACTTGGACCTCTGCTTTTTCTTATTTATGTTAACGACATCTGCTCTTTTTCGTCTGTGTTTTTATTTGCTGATGATGCCAAACTTATTGCCTCTCTAAACTCTGCAAGTGAGAATTTAGCTCTTCAAAAGGCTCTTGACAATTTATTGTCATGGTGTCAATCTTGAAAACTTTCTTTAAATACTTCTAAATGTGCATACATGAACGTCTCCCTATCATCATCTACTAACAACAATTACACCATGGGTAATGATACAATTAAAACAGTGACTCAACAGAAAGATTTAGGTATTTTAATCTCTGATATATAATTTATCTTGGTCTGTCCACATCAAAGAAATATGCAGCAAAGCTTATTGGTCTCTGTATTTAATTAGGCAAACAATTCCTTGCACATCACCCATTAACATTAAGAAGTCCCTCTATCTATCACTTGTAAGATCTCAGCTGACCTACTGTTCCCAGCTATGGTTTCCCAACAAAATACAAGACATTATCTTATTGGAAAGAGTTCAACGGCGTGCAACTAAATACATTTTAAATAATTATAATATTTCTTACAAATTAAGACTTATTCATCTCAATATTTTACCACTAATGTACTACCTACAATTACTAGACCTATTATTGTTTGTTAAATGTCTTAAGAATCCGTCTGATTCATTTAATGTATTTAATCACGTCACTTTTCATTCTGGGTCCACAAGATCTTCATCTAATCCAAAAAACTCCGAAATAAGGTCAAACTCTCTACAAAGGCCAAAGGGTTCGTCCCCATGCATGGCTGTTGTTCGGAGGTTCGACTGTAGTATTAGAGTGTTCAGATGAGCCTGAGGGAGGAAGCAACTTAGTATTGTTGATTTATGGAGAGCTTCTCCAGAATGGAAATTTCAATGAACTTCAATTGAGTACAATTTTTGTGTTTGGTAACAAAATACAACAAACTTTTGTAATTAAATAACTCTGACATTGGAAGAAATAACAAATATGTGACAAATGATTGAACCAGTTCACCTTGAATCGTGCAATTAAATGAAAAAAATGTCATCAAGTAAACTGACCAGCACTCAAAGTAAGTATTCCAGCAGCCATAGCTACTTTAAAATAGATCTAAAAGAATACCACTGCTGTTTTCATATTTGATTACAGGACGTACTTTACGTCACAGCAACATATATAAATAGAAGTCGGAATGTTATATTGGATAAGCAATTTTTTTTATAAACAGCAGAGAAGTGCCGATTGAACGCCAAGTGCCTTAGGTGCTTGTGAGTTAAGCAGATTATTGTTTAAATAGCTCTTGCCTAAAACTACATATTTTTCTTTTTCAATTGAGATTGAGTGTATTCATCAGCAGAGGATATCCTCAAGCTGGTTATCTAGAAAGCGTTTGAACTTTAGTTAAACCACTTATTTCCTAACATATACACATACACTTCAATAATATGCATAACAACAATATGTATATTATGTGTACTATTTATAACAGTTCAATAATATCTATGTGTACTATTTATAGCCTTTCGGGCAAAAGAAACAGTAAATAAATGGTGTCTAGTGGATCTGGCTGACAACACCAAACTTGGTTCTCCAGAAAGGGTGTGGTTGAAAAGAGAAATCACACAAATAAGTGACAATAACAAAGAAGTGAGACAACTGCAATTGCAGTTGCAAGAATGTCAGCTCAGGGTTGAAAAGCTACAAAGACAGTTAGCAGAATCCGACAGAGAATCTGAAGAGCTACGAAGACAATTAACACAGTCTGATGAGAGAGTTGAACAGTCAAAAAGATCTCTGGTACACGAAAATGAAATTCTTTTGAAGGCTTATGAGTCCCGGTGGGTAATGAGGATGGAGGAGATTGAGCTGATTGGACCTGAACTAGGAAGAGGAGCCTGGGCTACTGTCACTGTGGCTAAGTTCAGAGGAGCACAAGTAGCTGTTAAGAGAATACACAATCAAATCATTTCTCCACACAATGCTCAGTTATTTAGAAGAGAAATGACCATGGCATCCAGACTGCGTCATCCCAACCTAGTTCAGTTTATCGGAGCTACAGTGGAAGGAGAGATGACGATAGTCATGGAGTTTATGACCACTAGCTTGAGAAGACAGCTGCAAAGAGATGAATATTTCTCTCCTAGTGTTGCTAAGTCTGTTAGCCTAGATGTAGCAAAGGCTCTCAGTTATCTTCACCAGATGCAACCGAATCCTTTAGTCCATCGTGACATCAGCAGTGCCAATGTTCTTCTGGAAGCTATGGCATACCCTAATTCTTGGAAGGCCAAATTAACAGACTACGGTACAGTCAATCTAGTCCGACAGCTCAACACTGAGAATCCAGGTAGTCCAGCATACGCAGCTCCAGAGGCTAACATGCCACGCCTTCAGTCTCCCAAGATGGACATATACAGTTTTGGAGCATTAGTGTTGGAGATGTTAACTGGTCGACTGCCGGCACCTGATGACAGGGCAGGATTACTCTGTCGTGTGTACAATGATCAGCTACTAGATCTGATCAGAAGATGTCTGAGTGAGAATACTGCAGACAAACCAACTGCTAGTCATAATTGTGGCTATGCTGGATTCATAGTTTTATTAGTTAATTAGACACGTGATATTAATTTTGTTTTTAATCTCGTGTAATTTTTGTACAATGTTTAGCTACTTTGATTAGGCCTTGATAAAATTATTCATTTTTATACCTACATTCGATTACATATTATTCTTAAATCTTTCCTATTCTCTGAATGTAGTTCATTATCTGGAACTCTTAATTGGCATTATCAATATTATTTTGAATATTACTTGCAGCACAGTTTATGATAATTACCTGACAACTGAGTATAGTCTTGTAAACAATAAAAGGTGTTTGTCAGTAGCTATAGAAAACACTCTTGGATGCAGTTGAAGATTGCTAGACTAGTAGCTAATAACTAGTGTTGTTTTAGTTAACTAAAACTAAAACCAAAACCCCTTAGTTTTGGGGTATTTTACTTTTGGTAAGAATAACTAAAACTAAGCTGTAGAAAACATGAAAAAACTAAAACTAATTATTTTAGAAGACAGTAAATTCAATAATAACTAAAACTACCAGTAGAGTGGATGACAAAAACTAAAACTAAGCAATTTTATTGTAAACAATTCACCTTGAATTATGTGATTATTAAATATATAAACTCCCATCAAGTAAACTACATAACAAATACCATACTATATTAATAATACCCAAGTTTTCACAGAAATATGCCATTTTTGAAGTTCTTTGGGAAAACTACATGAACAACTTTCTTTAAGGAGTCTCATTATTGCAGAATTTGAGAGGCAACATAAATTAACTAAAACTAAGACAATTGATAGTATAACTAACTAAATCTTCTACATGGTATTGAAGAAAAACTAAAAACTAACTAAATCTTCAGGGAGAATTTGGGGAAAAAGCTAAAACTAAGCATTCAAGATATTTTTTTAGTATGAATAACTAAAACTAAGAAAGTCTGGAATCTCTGAACCAAAACAACACTATATAGTAATAACCTATAATATAGTTTGTGTATGTTTAGCTATAGAGCAGCAAAATTTGATGTGATAGGTACAGATAAAAATACTGTAATTCTTCTATCTGCCTCCAAATGATGTTCTTCTCTGACAAGTAGTGCTGGATGTGATCTTGAGTAGACTGCTCTTTTAGAACCTGATACAGTTCTCTAATCTCTCTGGCTGCTCCAACAAAATTGGTGCCATTATCACTCCATGTTAGTGATGGTAATCCACGTGTAGAGATAAAACGCTTGAGAGAGGCCAAGAATGCTTGAGACGTAAGGTCTGTCACAAGTTCAAGGTGAACTGCCTTCACAGTAAGAGACACGAATACACTCATGTAGGCTTTTACTATCACAGGCTTGCAAGCACGACCATAAATGAATACTGGACCAACTTAGTCCACTCCAACTGTGTCAAAAATGAAGCCAGGTGTGATTCTGTCAGCTGGTAGTTGTCCTAATTTCTGAGGTTTAGGCATGGCAGCATGCTTACGACATGTGACACATTGGCGAGTCACAGATCTGATGGCATTCCTTCCACTGACTATGTGAAAGCATTTACCAAGAGAAACAGTGAGCAAGGGTGGGTCTCCATGGAGTAGTCTCAAGTACTTGCAACGTATGATCAAATGAGTGCTTGCCATGAATTACTATAAGCAATCCTTTTGAGTGTTCCAACATATTCCAAGAGTTTTAGTGAACTCGTCAGTTGAGGGCATGTCTTGGTCTGGTTTTGAATCTTTGAATTCTATGGGCAAGTGTTGCAGAGCTCATGGGTCACTAGAATTCCATTTTCAATGTTTAAATCCACCCTTTGAGATAAGTTCTTGCAATTGCCAGTGAAGTTTAATTGCCAATACAGAGACCAATGAATCCTCATACTTAGTGATTGAGCAACTGTCTTCCAGCTATGCACAAGCCAGTTTTGGAGGCATGGCATGTCAATTAATGTTAGTCCATGCTCCTGATGGGACTCATATCAAAGTACAAGGATTACTTGACTCTGGATCATCTGCATTGTTTGTTTCTGAGTGATTGGCTCAAACTCCCTCTCTGCTCAAAGTATTATAGAATATCTAGAAGTTCTGGTATGTGTCATGGATCTACACTTTAATCAGCAATTACTCTATTCATCTAGCCAATTCTCTCACCTTCTGAGACTTTGGAATTGTCAGCCCTTGTTGTTGCTGGAATTAGCTACTTATGATCTTTCAACTCAACCAGTTCACTTTGACACACTATGGAATCACCTCAACAGTTTGCATCTGGCTGATCCTGACTTTGGCGAGCCAAGAAGGATGAACATATTGTTAGGAATTGATATCTATACAGACACCATGCTCCAAGGCCGAAGAAGCGTACCTCTGGGGCACCTATTGTATTGCGACTAAGTTTGGCTAGGTGATCTATCTCTGATAAGACCACTAAGTTGATCATTCCTTCAATTTCTACATCTGTGATGACATTTTGCCTAAATTTTGGGAAATTGAAGAATGTCCAAGAGATGTTTAGTCACTCTCCAAATGAAAGTGCTAGTTGTTCAACACTTTTTTTCCAAACTTTACAAGCGCAATGAAGATGGTAGATTTATTGTTCCACTGCCAAAGGATCCTCAAACAAAGCCAATTGGGGAATCATGATCATCAGCAGTACGAAGATTTCTTTCACTCGAACATGCTCTATATTCAAAAAATTGTTTTGATGAGTTTGCTACAGTCATAAACGAGTACATGGACCTCAACTAATTGTTTTCGATGTGTCAGCTAAATCAAGTTTTGGTGTTTCACTTAACTCTTACTACCGACATTAGCAAGATGTATCAAGCTGTTAAGCTTTTACCAAAAGACAAAGATCTTCATCATTTTGTTTGGTGTGATGACCCTCAACTTTCTCTCCCTCTCCTGATCATGACTCGATTAACATTTGGTGTCTCTGCTTCATCTTGTGCAGCTAACATGACAGCCAAGCAAGCAGAATGCAATGGATTTCACTTCGGAATATCCTTTGGCAATAATGACTGTTGATTGTTTATTTTATGTGGATGATGGAGCTGATACGATAACAGAGCCTGGTGTTTGACCATTATCTGAAGGAGGTGGCTTTGCATCTGTGTGTAGGAGAGTATGATGTGGCTTGTGTCATTTCTTACATCGTGTGTTACTTTTATAGTTCTTCCAAATGTGCCCAGGTTTGAGGCAGTTAATGATACACCACTAGAATGAGTAGCAGCCAGCTTATAATCATGAGGAAGCAGCTTAAAGTGAGGACAAATGTAAAACGGAAGCTGCAACAGATCTTGGAGATGATATTCTCAACACAACTTGTTTCTTTGATTCTCCACAACAAGTTCTGCAGCTTGGGTACGAAGATTAAGAAATTAGAGCAGTTTCTCATAGTGAGGTATTTCATCTACTTCTTGACTAGCATTCAAACATTGTTTCTCAGTCAAGTTTGATCTCAAGTAAAGAAGTTATGAAGAAGCCAATGGGTTCTTTCTTCATATCCTTGAGGGCTCGCAAGTGCTGCTGAATCACATCATAAAACCATCTGATCTTGGGGAGCTTGACTCCACTAGTGTCAGGAGCAGTATGAGCTGTTGCACCGGTCGTTGAGGATGTGTGATCTGATGAAGAAGGTGGATGCTGAAACATAAGCTTCTTGACTCACACAGACTTGGCAAAATTAATATCATCTTCTTGTTTCTGAGTGTTCCTTATAAGGGGATGAGAGAAATCTGCAGTGATTACGAGGATTTCATTTCTAAGCTCTGATAGGTCTTTAAATCAGCCAAATGCTCTCGATAAATATCACTATAACCATCGTCCTCGAGACCATTCATCTACTCTAACAATGACTGGAGTCTAGCTTGAAGTTGCACAGAATATATACTCAAAGATCGCTCAACTGGGTGATGCAGGTTTGCCGGAAGTGGGCAGAGCTATGCATCTGTTGGTGTCATGAACACTTGAAGAAGTCTAAAAATTGAGATCTGTTATAGTGTAGTCGTGCGAATCAATTTCGTTTTGTTCGGTAGCTAGCAATTCATCGACCCTACTAGCCAGTTTTGTGATGCTACTTTAGTGCCCCTTCTCCTCCTGAAAGGCTCTAATTAGTATCTGAGATAATCGTATCAATGAGGTGCGGGTCAAACTCAAGTGATAAGTAGAAATTCTACAGATGACCACAGTGGTTAGTTGAAATTTTAATTGGTTCAATAATACAGTAAGTAGGTTGTCTGTGTAGAAGTGAGACTAGCCATGAATTCCTGAAGTTCAACAAGGTATTAATTCTACACAAAGACAAACTTTGATATATCAATTCATCAAGGAACAGAAATAAAAGACATTATAATTTGTCTATGACATTCAATTTATCTTCAGACAAAGTTTGAAGGTGTTGCCTGAAACTTGGAGATCAACCATCTAAAACACCCAATTCAATCTCACCCAACCAACATCACATGATGCAGGCATGACTAGACTACTGAATTTATCACTCGTGTGACATCCTCTGTTTTGTTCATAGGAGCTTTGGTGGCAATACTCAACTGAAGCTTTGTTACAATCTAAAAATACTCATTTGATTGCATCTCATTGATGATCTAAATTGAATTGGGTGTATTAGATGGTTGATCTCCAAGTTTCAGGCAACACCTTCAAACTTTGTCTGAAGATAAATTGAATGTCATAGACAAATTATAATGTCTTTTATTTTTGTTTTTTTCTGTTCCTTGATGAATTGATATATCAAAGTTTGTCTTTGTGTAGAATTTTCAGAAGAAGAAGAAAATTCTTGTAAGATGCTTGTCATCAGGACACCATTCAGATAACCACAATAAGACATGCATCAATTAATGTATTTTTAATTCACTAACTCTTTATCACAAATAATGACATTTACAAAAGAACCTCTGAGAAAAGACCAATCTCTGAGAAGAGACCAAAAGTCCCATCCCCAATGTGGTCACTATCTGGAGGTTTTACTGTATATTATAGCCAGAGTCAAAACAATAGTGTTTTTTTTCACACCAATTGAAAACTGTAACAATCCCTCAACACGCATGCGCATGAGGGTTATAGTAGTTTGGTTTGTCTGTTTGTCTGTTTGTCTGTCTGTCTGTCTGTCTGTCATGCTCTGATTACTGACAATTAACAGTTGATTTAGATATGAACTTATTCAGGACGAAGATTTAAGACCTTGTAAGATCCTACTAGCCTGTGGATCCCATTGGTCTCGGGACCTAACTTATTTAGAACATAACATCAACGTACCTTGGCAACAAAAGCTTATGTTAATTGTGCAAATCCAGACTGTTTAGGAGAGCCTCGGTGTTCCTCGTGGGGAATATGTAAGTCTGGTACTGAAACAAATATGGAAGAAGACGAACTTTTTGAGTTGCTAAGCAGCAGGCCAGTATTAGCCTGTCTATCCAAGAAACATCAAATATTTTACTTGCACCCAATTCTTCTACTTCCATAACTAACCCTTTAACACACCTAAGTGCTACTAACATTTAAATAAAGAACAGTATTCCAGGAACTTTTATATTTAACTCATGCTCATCAATTACTTTTAACATTCATCGTGTTCGCATATTCATGGTTGTTATCAGTTTCATTATCACAAATATATAAGTATATTATAACAATAACAAATTATTTGTTTTATTTCTTTTGTAAGTCTTGCCTCACTTTCCTGACGTATATATATCGTGAATTCCATTTATCATGACGAGAGCGTACTCCCTTGCTATATCAACAAGCACAATCATGAAGTTCCCATGCCTGAGAGAGTTTCAATACCTGTAAAAATACAATAGCATGGCAACAGGAGCCCTGAGAGAAAGGGCACTAGCTATATATAGATGCAGAGCCACGGCAACCACATATAATTGCCCTATGACCCCTAGGAGAGGCACTAATAGGATATGTAGTGCCTTCAATTTGACCAACCAGATCGCTCAAATTCACCCACCAATGTTCTAAATTAGAGTTAGGTCCCGAGACCTCTACAGGCTAGTAGCTAGGATCTCGAAGGCCCTAAGTTGTTGTGTCCCGAGCGAAGCGAAGGCGCTACTAAGTTAATAGAGCTGAGGGTTCGCACCTTTGGTGCTTCATTCTATAAAGAATTGATTATGTTTGCAAACAATAAAATTTTGTGTTGGAGTTAACAAATTTGAAGTTATAATTAAATTGTTATAATAGAATTTATCAAAAAAAAGTTGACAATATGTAAATTTGATGATAATATAAAGTATAAAATACAATATGAATGTTTTCAAATGTGTGTCCATGTTATAATGTTGATAGAATTCAATCCACAGCAATTCTATTACACAAAGAATACAATAATTCAAATGCTACAATAATTCAAATTCTACAATAATGACAATATACTTACTGGAGCTGTTGCTGTATTTTATCTGCCACTTGTCTACAATAGTCCACTTGAGACAATACACTAACAAACTCCTTGAGGGCAGTAGGTCTAGTTGATAAGACTGTACGAATGCTACTCAGAAGGTTCCTTGTCTTCTCTACATCAATCCAGTTCTGACGTTGAAGGAGCTGGTCATACATGTCAGGAGATATGAGTCCAATACTGTAGCAGTGATCAGCTACTGTCATAACACAATGCTTCACTGAGAGGACCAAGTCAGGATACATGCTCAGAAATATTCTCAAGCTATTGCCACCTAATAATAAAACGTTTTTCAATAATGCTAAATACTTGCAATAACTTGACTTACTTTCAGTCCCCTCTACCACAAGATCTTTCTTCTCATATTTCTAAAACCAAATAAAATGATTGTTAGTTATAGCAATTTAGAATACATAAGTCTATTTCTACATACCTGTCCATACCAAATGAGGTGTCTATTCTGAAGTGCAATTCCTTGTGAACTGTTGAAACACTTCATGACTGAAGGAATGGACTCTACTACTTCATGAACTATCCCGAGATGATTCCCTCCTTCATGTGAACGACAGTCAAAGGAAAACTGGTAGTCCATGGAGCTGTTGTAGTTCATTCTGGAACTAGCCTTCTTTAGAGTGTCTTCTATTTCTTGTTTCAGAGCAGCACATTCACGGTGAATGGAGTCTTGGAAAGTAGGATCACATGAAACTATGACTTCAAAATATTTACATCGAGATATAAATGTTACACGAATTTGTTTAGATCCGTACATAAAGTGCACCATGTTTTTCTTGATTCCTTCTCCAATGAAAGTGAAGGACTTGTTGGATACGAAACATGCCATTGCAGCAGGAAAGAGTCCCATAGGAGTAAACCCACTACTGAAGTACATCAAGAGAGGTTCCACAAAACAAGATCTACAGGATTCTTTGTGGAATTGGTCAAGTTCCTTTGCACTAGTGTTTTCTAACACGCAAGGCATGATGTATTCTTTTTCTTCTTGTAATACGGAGTTAGTATCAGAAGATTTGATTGACACAATCTCAGCTATGATGTGAAGATATGCAAGCAAAGCTACCAGTTGCTCTGGTGGAACCAGAACTCCAGAAATGTCAGCTGTAGCTGTTTTCAAATCTGTCATAGTGAATCGACCTGTCTTCCTGAATCTCTCAGCTGCAGCCTGACCTACGCTATCAAAGCTCATGGCTTTGAGAATGACACCAGTGATACTGTCATACACTACCTGGATGTCTATGATGACCAGGTCTTCCAAACCAGACACTCTGGGGAAGTACATCAGAACACCGGCATGGTGGTGAAGAAACCACAGAGCTGCTTTGGTCTCGTAGGGTGTCATATTGAAGGCATGGGACAAGGCCAAGCAGGTCTCCAGGCTGGCTGTCCTCACTTCTCTCATGCGAAGACACAAGCTGAACAGAAGCCACACAGCTGGAATTTTCAGCTTTTTGAAGTGTTTCTCCATGGCATTCTCCAGTAGCTGATGCAAGTGGTGGATTTCTTCTACTCCTCCTCCCATGTTGTCTAAAGAAACAACAAGCTTGTCTTTCGAGCAGAACTGAACTATGCCTTTTTTGTAGGAGTCAGTGTCTCGAATCACTTTTTGAAGCTGTGAGTCGACTGTAGCGATGTTTTTCTCAGAAGCCTGGTCTTTGTGAGTGCCCACTATATACACTACTGACTTGGAGGACTCCAGTATCTCACCAATGGCTGAGTTGTCTGCTCCTGGCAGAGGTTGAAGATGGGTGGAGGAACTGAAACAAGATATACTGGCCAGAGTACGCAAAAGCATCTCTTGCAGAGTAAACTCAGATTTCTCTGGTGCAGTTGTCTCTCCTGAAGCTCTCTGATAAAAGACCCGATACTCCTCATCTAGTTGGAACTTGTAGCTAAAGAACAGCAAGTAGAGGCCAGGCCCTATGGTGAGTGCTGGTAGCATGTCCATCAGCTCAGGCTGACCTCCAGTGTCCTCCATTCTCAAAAAAGCTTTAAAAGAATGCTTCACATTTTCTGCAAAGTGTGGTTGTTTGGACACTGTCTCGAATATGGCAGCTATTTCAGAATAATCAGGTGATGATACTGCCTGATCAGCTGGTTGGTCATGTGCTGTTGAGAGTGGAGTGATTTCCTTATGCCTGGGTTGCTTATTTCTGGTAAAAGATTTCAATTTTACCATCATCTTCTGTAACAATGAAGGTTGGGGTGGCTCTTCCACAGAGTGAGACTGCCCTGTACTGCTAGCCTGACTGACCTCTGCCCTGGTGTCACTACCTCCATGAGAATCAGCTGTAGCCTCAGAAGTGAATTCAATTTCCAAACTATCTTTGAGAGTGTGAAAGAGTAGAGATGCTTCCTCTGTGAGATTCTTTACAATGGTCCAGTTTGTTGTTTTTTCTGCTGTAGTTGGATCAGACTTGCCTTGGACTAACACATCGGAGCAATACTCCACTGTGCCTGTGCTGCCATGAATCTGCTCATCTTCTTCTGCTGACAGAAGATCTATGATCTCTTGTTTAACTCTCCTTAGAGTTGTACTCTTGCCCTGTCTTGGTGGACCAAGGGACATAAATTTTAAAGAGATAAGCTCCAGTACTTCCTTGGAAACAATGAAGTGTTTGTATGCATCTTCATACTTGAAGACTATTGAACATAAAATAAAAATGCATTATAAAGTATTGCAAATAAAGTACTAATTACAGGTATTACAGTCTCATTGGTTATACTATACAAGTAACCCACACACTGCACCAGTAGCATTAGCTGGCTCCTGCAGCATTAGCTGGCTCCTGCAGCAATGCAGAGTGTGGGGCAGCTGATTTTATAGCCTGGAGTAAATCCAGTAGAAGCAGCTGCCAGTAGAAGCAGCTGCACTCTAGCACTTGCAATTTTGGCAAAGACAATCAATTACCTTACTTATTATAATAATCATAATTAATATAATAAATATTTAGTTTTAACATAATTAACACAATAACTAGTGATGTGATTGAGCACAAATGGCGAGCGAGCCTAAAGACTATACTATTTTTATATGAATGATTTAACACTGAAGCTACTGAAAATAAGGTCCAGTTTTTTAATTTCGCATACAAGGTAAAGGGATTTCAGTGCCATAGTAACAACTCTCTGCAACTGCTTGAATTGAAGGAAAAAAACAACAACTAAACAATACACGTTATTTAAAAGTTTTCTTTGTGATATTCTTTAGCTAAGTAGTGGTTGTAACACACAATGCTATGACACAACTGGACATGCACCTACACAGACTTACCTTCGCAGTAGTCTAGTGGACAATGTATTTTCAAGTAAATACTGTTGCGCACGGCTTATAACCGTGACAAAGAGCGCATTGACTTACCACCGCCACTAACTCGAATAGAAATGGAAGTCCCATAAGTTTTCAAGTTGTAACTGCACCCGCAAAATAATTCAAAACGGTAAACAATTCAATTTCTAGGGTGATAGGGTACTGATCGATAAACCGAGGATTCTGTTTAGTGAAGTTTGGACGGGTCGACAAACCGCACTAACAACACAAACGCGAGGGTCAAAGTACAAAAAATGCCTTACGTCGTCCATACATATATACAATAAATAATAAACATCCCCGATTTTTCGATTGTTTACCCCTGTAAGTGCTCGCTCGCCAATAAATTAATAATTTGGCGATCGGCGTATCGGCGAGACCTTACAGGGGTAACACAATCGCAAATCGGGGATGTTTGTTTATTTATTTATTTATTATGTTTGGACGTATGTATGTCATTTTGTACTTTGACCTTCCGTATTTTTGTGTTCGCTCGGCGTTCGACCCCGTCCCAAACTTCACTAAACAGAATCCTCTGGTTTTGCGACCATTACCCGTATCACCTTAGAAATTGAATTGTTTACGGCTTTGAATTGTTTTGCGGGTGCAGTTAAAACTCAAAATCGTATGGGAGCTCCATTTTAGTGGCGGTGGTAAGTTAATGCGCTTTTTGTCACAGTTTAGCATTTACTTGACAATTCATTGTCCACTAGACGAACCACGAAGGTAAGTCTTGCGTAGGTATGTTCAGTTGTGTGAAAGTATTGTGCGTTACAACTACTATTAAGAATATCACAGAGAAAATTTTAAATAATGTGACTTGATTTTGTTGCTTCTTTTTCAATTCAAACAGTTGAGGGGAGTGGTTACTATGCCATTGAATCCGCTTTACCGTATATGCGTATTTTAACAACTCAACTTTATTTTAGTAGTTTGAATAACAATAGTGTAGTTTAAGGCTCGCTCGCCATTTGTGCTCAAGCACACCACTAGTATTCTAGTTTTATTATAGTATAAGTTTTTAATACCTAACTTTAGTTTCCCATATAATCTATCAATGGGACATTCTAAAGAGAAGCCAATTTCACTGAAGGCAAGATGGCTTTCTAGAGATGCTGCCATGCATTTACTTACACTAACCTGACAGAGTTTCTTTGTATACTCCATCTTCATTAGCAACCAGCAACTGTCCAGTAGACAAGACTGCAATAGCTAAAGCACTATACTTCTGTTCTGGTCTATCTTCCTCACTAGTAGTCTCAATCAGCAACTGTCCAGTAGACAAGACTGCAGTAGCTATACATCCACTATACTTCTGTTCTGGTCTATCTCCCTCACTAGTAGTCTCAATCCACTCCTCTGTCTTGTTGGAGTAACTTCTAATGGTAGAATAGAAATCGATGCCGATAAGATTCGATACATAGGAGACAATAGCTAAGATGTCAGTAAGTGTGGTTACTGTCCTCCATATTGTTTGTCTTCTTGTCCTGCCATTACTAGCAGATGCTATGAGGGACTCTAAACTGCATATAAATAGTATCTTCCACTTGTAAGTTCCTCCTGTGAAGTAGAAGTTGCCTTCATGGAATGTTGATTGCATGTAACTGCATGAAGAAGGAAGTGAGTCTGCAGTCGTCCAATGGTCGTTGAGTAGAACTTCCACTACGTCCAACCAGCCTTGTGAGCCACGCCCACCAGCCACGACCAGGACCTCTGGTGATCCTCCACTAACTGATGATGGCAAGTAGCGATGAGTAGGCATGGCACATAGCGATGGCTTCCAGTCTAGACCAGTAGTACTAGTCAACAGAGAGTTAGTGAGTTCATAAGTGGAGGAATGACTTCCACCAACCAATACAAACTTAGACTGGTAGGTAGTTAGGGACGAGTACTTATATGGTGCACTAGTAGTAGTCCATGAGTGAAGGTCAGTAGAGATGTGAAGTGTACGATAATCAAAATGCATAACTAACAATTTATTCTTTAGTACTGCACATTGCACAGGATAGACATTCTTACTCCATGTATGGCAGTGCTCCCAGTGAAATGGGACTGGAGGATGGACATCTCTCTAAATACAAATAAATAAATAAATTATATAATTAAAGTGATAAACAAACAAACAAACAAACAAAAAGCAATAAGTGCTATTTAAACAAGACTAACATGCAAACACACAAACAAACTTATATAAGACTACAAATATCTTAAAACAAACACACAAACAAATTTATTCCTATATCAATGCATACGCTTTCTAAACATTCTGGACAACTTTAAATAAATACATATAAATGCTAATAAACAACAATACTATAATTATAACCATGTAAGCAAACACACAAAAACATACAATTTTACTCACTATAAATTTACAGAAATGTAAACACATGATAACAACAGCAACTCTACGACATGCTAACACACAAACACGTAATAAGAGAATGTGCTGTTTCTTCCTGTGCTAAAATAATGTATAGTAGGCACCAGAAAGAATAGGTTTTCAATTTTGTTCAGTCAAACAATTTTTTTTGCACGGGAGGAGCTATAGTAGAATAAACAAAACAATATGGTAGTTGATAAAATATAGTTTTTCGGCTCAACTATGTTAATCATCTTCACTGTTTACCAAATGCCTCACTTCTAGGAATGAAAAAAAATTATGCTATTTTAAGTATTGGGGCCATCATTGGCTAGCGTAAAAAGTAGGGACCTGTTGAAGACCAACAGTTTAGTCAAAATGCAAGGAAAAAAAATTGTAAAAAAAAAAGCTCTTTTCTTTTTGAAAGACACTAGCTGTTGTTTATAAAAATGCTAACACATGAAAATATACATAATTACAAAAAACATAATCTTCCTATAAGAGTGCACAAACATACAAATACATCCCAAATACAAATACAAATTCAATACACATTGTAAGAAACTGTAAACAAAAAACAATAACAAGCACAACAACAACAACAAAAACAAAAACAAAAACAAAAACAGAAAAAATTACAACAAATAAATATACGTTAGGTTTATGTGTTATAAACACAAAACTTATTATTTTTCTGGAACAAACTAGACTTCAAATGGAACAAACTAGACTTCAAATGGCTAGAGTAAAATAGTTACAAACTATAGCAAAAAGAAAGGGATAGTTTGTCTAACTATCCTCAAAAACACACTAGCAACTGAAAAAAGAGCGGGGAAAGTCATGTCTGAGCATGCTCATAAAAGAACCTGGTGCTTTTTAAGAGCATGCTCAGGAACATGACTTTTACCCTCTCTTTTTTCCAGTAGTTTGCCAGTGCATTTATTGTGAGCATGCTCAGACATTACTTTCCCTCTTTTTTTTGTTGGAATTTTATGAGCATGCTCAGACATAAATTTCCCTTTATTTTTCTAGTTGCTGATGCCTTTTATCAAATGCTCACACCTTAATTTCCCTTTTTCTTTTATTCCAGTTGTTGAAAAAAATTATGCTTGAAATTATTCTAAGAACTTGGCATGTGTGTAGGTAGCAGTGTTTCCCTTCTTTCAAACCTTTTGCAAAAGTTATCTATACAAACAGTGGGCTAGTGAAGACTGGATCTAATAATCAAACAATGGATCCAGTAACTGGGCAAAAAACAACAACACCTGATCTAGTAATCAGCTAGCAGAGTGACTATAGTGCTGTGTGCTCACCTCAATACGAACTTGCGGCCTTTCCGCCAGGCTTTCCGCCATAACTTGCTTACAGACTAGAGTCGACTGCTTTCAAATGGGTGTTCCCACATTCTCTATTTATTATTCTGACCCACCACACCCAAAATACAGACTATACAGTAGATTTATGCGTTACCGGAAGAATCTCGCGAATAGAATTAATATAACGATCTTCTTGGGCTGCTTGACCTCCACCTTTGACCTCAATCGCTATCACTGGAAGCGCACTTGCTACCAGCTTTCTTCACTGCTGAAGTGATGGCGTGGTAAGTGTTCTCAGGTGTGTGTTGGTAGTATAGAGAAGTATTGGTTCTGACGCTGGGCTAGCTCGTTGCAGTAACCTGACAACAGCGTGTATGTCTGTGTGTATGTGTGTTAAATGAACAAAGACTGCACGCACATTTAAGTTGCAAGCGGCTGAAAAAGGGAGGAGCTACAGCTACTGTAGTTTCAAAGAGGTTGAATTCCAGAAGTCCACCATCACTATCATCAAGAAAGGCAAGGGTAAGTTGACAGCTTTTGCAATTCTAAAATGAATTGATAGCCCACTTTGGCAACAACTCTTCTTTTATGCTTAGTTTTGGGTAGTTTCTTTTCAAACAGACCAAAAGTAACTCTGTCTTTACCCTCGTAATCCCCCCCCCCCCCTAAAATCCTGCATGAAACCCAGCTTCTGCGACTACTGAAAGGACCTTTTCAGTGCCCAAGCAACTAAATAATTACCTACAATCAAGTTTGACTGAATGTGGTTACATAGTTCCAACGGAGGCTTTGTCCAGATGAGCGGAGCTTTTCATAATAATGCTTAGTCAGCAAAACCTCATGGTGCAGTGTGGTTCAGAAGTCCTTCCAGCATTGTTGGTTTGCAAAGTGGCCATTTTTGCACTACAAAGAGTCTACTGGTGTAATTGAACCACACATACTTATAATGTGTTAAGATTGTCACTTGAGCAGAGCAGACATTAATAAGTTGTAATTATGGTGGATTCAGTTATTAACCCTCAGCATGCATGCACCAGAGGGTTGTAGTAGTCGTTCTATGTGTCTGTCTGTCTGTCACACTCTGATTTTGGAGATTACTGACAATTAACATTTGATTTAGGTGTGAACTTACTCAGGACGAAGATTTAAGACCTTTTATTGTGCTACTTTTTTAATTTCGGGTTAATCGTTGAGAAAACGCGACCGCATAGGTACAAGTTTTGGGGGTAACGCCCCCTAGCGTCACATTATAATCACGTGAGCAAATAATTTCTGCAGCCAGCGGTGTAGTTCGATTTATGCTCAGGCTCCCAGGCATTACTCCGGGAAGTTAATGGAGTTGAAAGAAGTGAAGTTTCATGTTGAAAATGTAAACAGGTGAGTGTTTCTGGCTAGTTTAGCTTATTCTCTTATGAAGACAGCGTTTCCATGTACCATTTTCGTTGGTCGAGCTATTTTGATACCTCATTAAAAATAGCTAACAGATTGCTTGTTCTTTTGGAAGGAGATTATTTTTTAATAGCTAGGTAGTGTTTAATAGTGCTGAGGGTTCGCACCTTTGGAGCTTCATTAGTTATAGCAATCTCACCACCACCTCACCACACTTCATCCAATTAGAAAATATCTGCAGCAAAATTCCTGGCCAATGCTACATTAGCAATGGAAAGAAAAGTGTGAAAAGTGGCCCACTTCCTCCTCATTCCTCTCTTCACTTATCACCGAATACACACAATCAAACATTTGCACACGCACACACACATATGCACACGCACACACACATATGCACACAAATACGCACATGTGCACACGCATACACACATAAACATGCACACATAACATGAAACACATGACATGTACACACTTTAAAAAATATGCACACACATACATACTGAACAAGCAGAACCATTTTTAGAGATCATTAGAAAAACAATATTATTCTACTTTGATGCCCCACACTCACCTGCCCAAAATTTTTACCACCCTGCATCAACCAAGTTCTCACTGCAAGGTGAAGCCACGATCCACGATTTAAGCTGTACTCCATTTCGAGACTACCATCCTAGCACAAACAAGTGAAAGTATCCTATATTATCCTCCAGTACGGCGCCATCTATCTACTCCTAGTCGTCCTTCCATTTCCCCCCGCCCCGTGTAGCAGTTCGGTAAATGGTCTGGCTAGCTATGCAAGACTATGTCACACCTCTCTATTGTCCCAAATTATCATTATACCACACCTATAGGAGAAACAATGAGTGTTCTGCAAGCACAACACTCATTGTTTCTCTGTTCTTTGGAAACACCATTACCCTTTGAAGTTTTTTGTTGTTGTTGTTGATTTTTGTGGTGGAAACAATCTCTATAATTGGTGTTAAAAACCACGAACACACTTAGGATATTTGCTTTGATTGAACTCACTTAAGTCTCAATCTTAGCATATGAAGCATGAACTGCATCTTAGGTAGAATGGACTCTCCTGGGTACAACTGTTTGAAGTTGGTGTGGTGTAATTCAATCAAGTGAGCCATATACCCAACACCATCTTCATGAAGTTTGTTGGTAAACAAAAGGTCAGCAATTCTCATGATGAACAGATAATTTTCCCAATGTGGATCTTGCTCTGGGATAAGATCACCTATCACAATAGGCAGGATTCTGGCCAGCAGCCACATCTGTGCTGAATACAATGATTAATAAATTGATTGTTCATTAGCAGCAGCGATGTCCTGGATTGGCCATGACAGTTGCAGCAAGTAGTGTGGTGATCACTTATCTCCATGTATCCTAGCTCAGTATAGATCAATCTAGAATTGAAGGCGTCTAGTACATACCATAGTGGTGATAATTAGAACATGTTGTATTCTAGCACTAATTATTGGTTTCCTTACTGAGGCTGAAATATTTATCTGTTTCTATCATTCTTTTTAGCAGGAGCTTAATCTCATATTGCAGTGAACCTTCTAGGATGTCATGCATCACATCTGGGACCAGGCCACCATCACAAATGTGGAAATAGCTGGAAGCAAGCAAGTATGTTAATTACAAGCTCTTGTTAATTATTAGTTCAGGTACCGTAATTCATTGGGAATTAAATCTCGGTTCACTCCATATTGTTTGGAAGCATTGGTAGAAGTCACTATTTCTAAGCATTGTTGGTTGTGGCTGCTGGCGTCCCTTATCTTGAAAGAATCTTCCCGGAACTGCATAAAAAGATTTAATTTGCATTTCATTTGTTTAACAAGCTAAAGATTACCTAGCCTATGAAGCTGTTCCACCATAGATTAAAAAGTATTCTTATAGTTGAGGTGCTTTTTAAAGTTTATTTCAAATCTAGTGTAGAAACAAATCTTGGATGAAAGCATTTTCAGTGAGGATGAATTAATTAGTGATGCATTTAACTATATACAGTATTACCAGGCCCCAAAAAATGCCATATCACACAAAAAAAATAAGTTTTGAATAATAGTCACAAATAGGCGACTTCGATGCTGTAAACAAATTTTTTCTCAAGAAATCATGAAAAGTCTTTCATTTACTAAGTTTACTCTATGGAATTTTTGATGCCCACAATTTTTTTTGTGTGTGTGATAAGGTCCCTTATGTCAGGCACTGTCACATATGGTAATAGAGTTGCACCACAGATAGTATACAATTATGTGTATATATATACATATGTAATACCAATGTCTGGGCTTCCTCTCTTGTAGCCATGCAATGTCTACACAGTCTGAATGCTGAGCAACTCTCCTTGAAGCCTCCAATGGCAAGACTCGCCGGATTGTGATTATTGAGATTCCTTTTGAGGTTCATCACTGGCAGCAGTGCATATACAACAAAATCTATTTGCATTGATAAATGGATTGATTGGATTAGCAAGAAGGCCAACAGCTCATACTTGCAGCTGAACTCTTAAAATTCCTACTTGTTATGCCAATTTTGAATATTTTGTGGGAGATTTCAATGCCCGAATTTTGTAACAGTAAACATTCAGCAATATACAATTGATGAGGGCTTTTATGAACAGTGGTTCTCATAGGATAGCTGTTCCATGCAGCCCTAAATTCTGCTAAACTTCGATTAATTCTCAGAAGATATACATAATGGAGAGCCCACATGTGCAGTTCTTCTAGAGATTGAGTAGGTCTTGGTCTTCCATGAAGTAAAACAATTTTTAGTACAAAATAGTCACACAAGCATGCATATCCCTCCATAAACGTTCAATTCTTTGATTGTGCACGCTCGAGTCTTAGCATGCTTCTTCTTTCAGTACCATGCTTTCTCCAATATTTTCTAAACTTTTATCCGAGCGGACTCGAGATGGCAGGTTAGATTCTTTGATAGCATCTCCATGAGTCACCAACCTCCATCTAATCAACTTGTGATGTGAATCTAAAAAAAAAAAGTATTAAGTGAACTACACTAACTACCAATGTGCTATGATGAATTGGGTCCAGTTACTGAGTAAACATAACGCTTTACAGAACCAGGTAGATGTCACATCATATTCCCAAGATGATCAATCAATCATTCTGTCTATGGGGTGTGTCCTCCTCGCACAGGTCAGTCGGTGCTTGAACTGCCGCAGCAAAGTAAAAATGTTTGCTCAAAGGACCAGAAGAGTTCACCAAATGTGGAAAACACGCTAATTCCAAACTCTGCGGCACACACACACACACACACACGCTACCATGACTGTATGCCTACACACACTACTGTGACAGTATGCCTACACACGCTACCATGACTGTATGCAAACACATGCTACCATGACTGTATGCCTACACACACTACCATGACAGTATGCCTATACATGCTACCATGACTGTATGCCTATACACACTACCCTGACTGTATGCCTACACACACTACCCTGACTGTATGCCTACACACGCTACCATGACTGTATGCCTACACACACTACCATGACAGTATGCCAATGTCGCAACTTAAGTGCGGATTGCAGGAGGCAGTCTGCAGTGGTGGCAAGGGAAAGTTGTGCACCCTTGACCTCAAAATACTCAAAGTTCACCTTGGTTAATATCTTAGAAATTACACCAGAATATACTCTATATAGCTATTAGCCATATTAGGTGATAGATAGCAATAGTACATTCACTGGTTTGCATTAAAGTATGAATATGATTACGTGGGAATGACCCTTTGGTAAGTTTCAATACTACAATACAACGCAACCAATGAAATACATAAGTTCTACTCAAGTGTTCTCTTGCCTGTTCTTTTTTCTTTTTTTTTCTTTTTTTTTTTTGGCTTTTTTTTTCTTCTATACCTGTTCTGGGATAACTGAGTCCTGAACACATTCTTATAACATTTCTTACTTTTTCTCTCGTAAATTTTATTCCTCAGCACAAAGATTCCCCCAAACCATTAAAACACCACAAAATGGTTGATACTGATGCATATCCAAAATCACATCTTTCAAATCCTCATTTATAGTTGCAGCAGGATCTAGAAGAAGTCTTAAGCAAATAAAAATAAACTGCCCAAATCACTATTATACAAAATTCTGTAGACAAAATGTAGCTAGTTCAGATTTTCAAAAATCGTGACACTTCATTTAGTTCTTACCTGTAAAGAGTCATTCTGCTTACATGCTATTTCTGTCTACTTAAAGGATGGAAACTTTAAAAGATGATATTCCTCTTCCAAATGTGATATATTGTAGTGATAGGGGTAGAAGATGCTGAAGGGCTTGAGTTATAAGCATCCCATGTGTTCACCATACTGTAGTAGCTAGAAACATTGCAACAGTTTTGATAGCTAACAACAAAGTGCATGCTCTAAATGTGACTGAAGCTTCTTTCTATGCAGTCTATTATATTCGACAGAATTCAAGTCTCTCTATAATCCACACAATTAGCGACTCCAAATTGGCGCTCTGAACTCTCAAGGCAAACAATCTCTTCAAAAAAAAAAACTCCATCCAGCCGCTATTGTATATAAATTTGGAGTCACGTGATGTCATTTGCCTACTAAATTTCACAAGTACTCCGCAGAAGTACTTCTTAGTTCTGAAAGTACTTTTGAGAAGTACTTCTTAATTTCGGAAGTACATTTGAGAAGCACTTTATAATTAGGAAGTAACTGCCAAGGAGTACGTGCTTATTTTTGATACTGTTCACTTGCCATACGCTCGCTACTGAAACAGAACAAATTTAATTCGCATGACGACACTATCTTGCCCTGGTCTGGCTAGCCAGACTAATCTTGCCCACCATTTCTGCTCTTCTGGGTTACGCAAAAGAACGCTGATCGCGTAAGAGGGCGTGGCGATCACCTGTGAGGGATTACTGTACGTGAAAGGATTTTCTTCTGCAGATACCTTCGTCCGGGGACCGTGAAATAGCAATACTAAGTACTCGGTAGCGTTCAGAGGTATTCAGTTAGGCTGGGCCAGAAAGGGAATTTCGCGAGACTACGCAACATGACCTCTTTCAGTATTTCACCATCTCCTAGGAGCTATCCTTTTACAGCTTCTTCAAAAGACTTGCTCTATTTATATGGTGGTCGTGACGATACGGAGCCAGATGCAGTTTATGTATACAGCGTGAACACTGAAGGATGGACGAAGAAAGTCACTCAAGGACCACACCCACCAGCAGGACAGTATCATGGAGGTTGCTGTATTGCTGGTTGTTACTTCTACCTTTATGGAGGCTGGGTTGATTCAACAGTATCTGGAACACTGTACCAGCTGAATACAGACACATGGACTTGGAAGGAACTGTCTAATGGCAGTGCTAAAGGTGGGCCAGGGAAGAAGATTGGCTGTAGGATGGTCTCTTACCAGGACCAAGTGTTTGTAATCGGTGGTCACTATGGATGCAATGTGACACCAGAGTCGAGACAGCCTGGAGTGCGCTATGAGTGTGGGTACACTAATGAAGTCCATGGCTACTGTCTGAGTACGGGTAAGAAAGGGTATACGTTGAACATCATTTTCATTGTTATTTGGAGTTGATGCAGTTATACACAAGCATGAAGTATATATATATTTTTTGTTTTTTTAAATTTGATTGTCTATTATTGGCGAGTGAGCGAGACACTACAGTGGTGTCAAATTGAGAGAATTGGGAATATTTGTTATCGAGCGAGCGAGATACTATTAGGGGTGGATAATTGAAAATCGGGTACATGTTATACATACATAATATGTATGGATGGTATGTATGCCCCTTAAACGCACGCGCGGGTGCCGTTTTTTTTCTCCTAAAACACGGCTTTTAGACTTCACCCCAGTTTCTTCTGATATTACAGCATTAAGCAAGTCTTACTTGAAACTTAGGCTTCAAATTGTGAGATAAGTCCCAAAAAGTTACTGCGACTGGTTACTATGGCATTGAAATACCTTTACCAGATGTAATTTCAAAACTTCGTCATTTTTTGAGGCTGCTAAATGCCGCTCATTGGTTGTCAAGTGCCACAGGTAGCCAGAATGGCTAAATATTAATACTAAGGAAGCCACCATTACTTAGGAGAAGCTGAGGTAAGTACATAGTTCCATATTTGTTAGCTAAAATTACAAAAACAACTCTGGCCTTTGTTGTTGTTTTTTGGTAGAGCTGTGAGCTTGTTCACCAGTTACTGAGCTAAGCTAAAGCATATTATATAACAATATTATGTAACCTAACTAGGCAGGCTTGCTCAATATTTGTGCTCAAACACACCACTACTTTATTGTATGTATGGACGTATGTATGTCATTTGTACTTTGACCCTCACATATTTATGTGTTAGCTCGGTGTTCAACCCTGTCCCAAACTTCACTAAACAGAATCCTCTGGTTTATCGATCATTACCCATATCATCCTAGAAACTGAATTGTTTACCGTTTGAATTCTTTTGCGGGTGCAGTTAAAACTCACAAACTTACTGGAGTTCCATTTAAATTTGAGTTAGTAGCGGTGTTAAGTTAATACACTATTTGACATAGGTATGAGCCCTACGCAACAGTATTTACTTGAAAATTCATTGTCCACTAGACTAACCACGAATGTAAGTCTCGTGTAGGTATGTTCAGTTATTGTGCATTGCAATTACTTATACTTAACTAAAGAATATCACAAAGAAATTGTTTAAATAACGTGACTTGTTTTTTTGTTGCTTTTTTTTTTCAATTCAAACAGTTGCGGGGAGTGATTACTATGACATTGAACCCCTTTACCGTATATATATACATAATTTCAAAAACTCCGACTTTTTTTAGTAGCTTGAGTAAGTTTTATTTATGACAATAATAAATCAAATTAAAGATTAGTTGGTTGCTATAATTACAAAAGTAGAATTATTATTGTTGATAATAGTGTTGATTTAATATGCTAAAGTAGTTAGTAATACTATAATTATCACATACAGTAAAACCTCCCAATAGTGACCACATTGGGGATAGGACTTTTGGTCTCTTCTCAGAGGTTGGTCCTTCCTCAGAGGTTCTTTTGTAAATGTCATTATTTGTTATATAGAATTAGGGGAAATAATACATTCATTAATTATTCATGTCTTATAGTGGTTATCTGAATGGTGTCCTGATGACAAGCATAGAAATGTTTTCTTCTGAAGTCTCAATTGCCTTCTTGTGGCTATTTGTAGCTAACTTAGCTATTTCTCCACCACATTTATCTACTTTGATAAAGATGTGCTGCCACTGGAGATGCAATTTCTGGGGGGAAAAACTTTCCAGAATAAGGGGATTGTTTGAGGTAGTATTTGCAACAAACCACCAGTCTTTACTTTGGTAGCAAGCCAGGTGATTTTTCCTAGTAGCACTTGCTGTCCTTGTGGATATCATTTCCTGCACTTTTTGTTCGGATGAAGATTAAATAGAAGTATCAAACTTTCAGCGAGTATTTAGCGAAGATCTTTTGTCACGGACGAAATTGAATACTGCAGAAGTAGTGTAGTATGCATTTTTTATTAGCTTACACGAGACCGCAATCTCTCAAATTTTCAATAGGTGTGGTCTTTTGTCACTCATAGAGGGGTGAATGTATTTATTTTGAGCAAAATGGGACCGAGAAATTGGTCGCTGGTCGGAAATAAGAGGTGGTTGCTTGTTGGAGGTTCTAAATGCACTATATTTGTTGTAGTTGCAATAGGGGAGCACATGATTTGGTCTCTCCAGAGAGGTCAGTCGCTTCTCTGAGAGGTCGTTAATAGAAGTTTTACTGTACTCCTAATAAAGGAGATATATTGTATGTCTAATGTATGGATGATTCCCAGGTACTTGGTCATCTCCCTCAGTGAAAGGATCTCAGCCTCCTGCTTGTGACAGTTTCTCTCTGACTATGATTGATGAGTATCAGGCGGCCATGTTTGGAGGGTACACAGCTAAAGGATGCTGTACATCTGATGTGTACATTCTTCACTTGCCTACAATGGTGAGTTGTGTACGCTCCACTTTTACAGAACCAACCAAATTACATATTAGGTTATTGAGTAGCTCATCATATATATATATATAATATATATATATATATATATATAATATATATTTATTGCAGCTTTGATATTTTTACTTGAATATTTCCGCATCACGCGAGCGTTCTGTATTCTCCCATATTGTACGGTTTATATTGTACGCTACTTGTAGCGCGCGCGCAGCGAGTAAAATCAATGAAAATTGTATTGTAACCGGTTGATAAAAATTTCAAAGAAGCAATAAATCACTTATCACACTCGTCGTACAATATGGGAATGATATTTTACTCTCACGCCACATTTTCACTCGCCTTTGGCTCGTGAAAATATTTTGCGTGCTCGTAAAATATTTTCCCATATTGTACTCTGACTCGTGCTATAAGTATTATTTATTGCACCTTTTATATTTTTAATTGAATATTTCCGCATCACGCGAGCGTTCTGTATTCTCCCATATTGTACGGTTTATATTGTACGGTACACTACGCATGCGCGTAGCGAGTAAAATCAATGAAAATTGAATTGTAACCGGTTGAGAAAAAATATCAAGGCAGCAATAAATCACTTATCACACTCGTCGTACAATATGGGAATGATATTTTACTCTCACGCCACATTTTCACTCGCCTTTGGCTCGTGAAAATATTTTGCGTGCTCGTAAAATATTTTCCCATATTGTACTCTGACTCGTGCTATAAGTATTATATATATAACCCACGAAGCTTGCAGGAGAGAGAACCCAATTGGCTTCAGTCATTGATATACACTTTAGCATACTTGCAGGAGAAGGTCAGAGCTCTGTTTTTACTTAGTTATAGGTTTTCTAGATTAGTATACATGATGTTGTTTTTAGATGAAATAAATTATTCACATCAAGGTCTATAATTGAACTCGGTCTACTGATCCAAGGTTGATGTAAAATAAATATAGTGCAGTTGTATGGTTGCCACTGAAACAATTAGTTATTGTTATTTTTGTTGTTTTGTAATTTAATATAGACTTGGAGACATATAGAGTGTGAAGTAAACATTCCATTTCCTGAGAGAAGATTTGACCACATTGGTGTGTGCCTAGGATATGGTGGTCAAAACAAGACACTTCTCATTAATGGAGGTCGGGATCAGATTAGTGTTGGGCGGTTAACCGGTTTGACGATTAAATCGCGATTTTTTAAACCGTCGATTATTAATCGTTCTATTTTAAGGGTGCTGGCACACCGGATACGTATCCGCCCACGCAAACTCATTAGCTAAACCAATTATGTTGCTATGGCCCAAGTTTATATACTTTCTATTCTTTGCTGCCTACTCTATACAGCGGACTGTGAAGTGAACCCTCCCAGAAGCATGCTTACCTGAAATTGGACTCCTACGGCAAGAAACACGGAAGGCATGAGCCCTCCAATTTCACACCCTACAGAGGGAGCTACAGTTGGCAGTTCAAGGCTACAGCGCCCGTTTAAGCATTCTACGGACCTTGGAGCTCAAGCCCGACAAATTTACAGAAGCTTTTTCCGATTCACAATTTACTTTTCTAATTATGCACAGCAGCAGTTCTTTCATGACAAACTTTGACGCTTTACTTCCGTTGTGTACCTTTATTACGTAATTTCTCTCTGTAACTTTATTTGTAGTAGTCTTGTGTAACTCTATTCCAAATTTAGAACGGCTCTGATACGTCATTCTGTAGTTTTGGCAAGAAATAGCTTGCAGAAGCTAAAAGTATTGGTCCGCATACTTTATTCCATAACAGCCCCGCCCTTTCGGGCGGTTAAGGAATACGCGCATTTTGTTGTCAACGAAATGTTTCGTTGAGTGGCTCCCAGAAGAGCCGGTTTGGAAAAAAATAAACAAAACACGGGAACAACGAATGGAGAAGGCGGCGAATAGCAGACTTCTAACGGGAACTGAGCGCCTTGAACAGCTTCTCCCCGAGCGGCTTGCTCCTGACTCCCCTCTTCTTCAGGCTGTCTTCCTCAGTAAGGCTGGTTCGGTGGAGAAGCGATAGGCTCTGGTCGAAGCCCTCTGTAACCAGCTTCTTGGCTTGTGTTGGTGTGACACTGGGTTTTCCTAAGGACCTGGTGAGTGCTGCTGCTTTGATAAACAGAGTCTTTTGGGAAAGCCACTTCTTCAGTTGCATCTGAGAAGTCAGAAAGGAGAGTTCCTTCAAACAGCCGTGATGGATGCAGCAAAACTCTCTCAAGTGCCAGTACATCGGGAAGAGTAAGGTAATAACAACAGTAATAGCAATAACAATAACAGTAGTGGTACAATAATAATAATAATATTAATATTATTAATAGTTGTTGTAGTAATAGTAGTAGTAGGTAGTAGTATAGTAATAATAATAATGATAATAATGGTAATATAATGATAATAATAATAATAATAAATAATCTTATTATATAGCTTATACTTTCAATGTCAACTTCAATAGATTAAAAATGAATAAAAAGAGGGGGTAATACTTTTGCATACCCGAATAGTGAGGAATCCCTATTTTTTCACTGACTAGAGTGGTGTTACTTGCAATCCACTCTAAAAATTTTGGCAACACAACAGACAGTGGCCGTTTACTCTTTAAAAGATTGGAGGTGATACCTGTTACCTTAGAACTAATATTACAACTCTAATTATTTATAATGTATTTATATAATTCCAGCAGCAGAAATGTTTCGACCGGTCCGAACCAGAGAGGAAAAAGTTATATTGGGGATAGAACCAGGAGGTTGGATCACCTTGGCTATGAGTGCTCGAGCAACTTGGCAGACCTAGCAGACTACTCAGGCGAGCGTAATCAGCGTACAAATGACCACTGATCAGAAACGATAAGACTGGATAGTACTGTTTCTATGAACAGCTAGAATGGTGAATCTGAAGGCTCATGGAATGACAAAAACTGACTGTGCCAGTAGATGTGCATGTTGAAATCATGTCATCTTCGTGAGGAAACTTGATGTCGTCATCACAGAGCAGGGACAAGCGGTCTATCAAGTCATCTTTGAGGGTGCTATCAAACTCCTCTGCAAGTAAGCCATCATCATCCTCCATGAAACTCGCTGTTATCAGAGTTGGACACTGTAAGTGATAGTAAAAAATTAATTTAAAAATTATTTTTATTAACTTATTTTTACGATTATATTTATTGATTGATTAATTGATTTATAAGAATAGATCTATGATTATAATTAAGGGATTAAAATTCCAGGGCTACTTCCTTTCTGTGTGAAGTCCTGATGCATATATACACACACAGTAGAGATTCAAATTTTAATATATTTTATATACGTGTTCAACACAATTCTAGGCACATCTGCTGCAGCTGATCCAGAAAAATTAGCCGGCTTTGCCTCAGGAACATGAAACTTGCAGATGGTGGTGCCTTACTCACTATCAGTCAGCCCAGGAAAATCAGTGCTGGATTCTCTAGAAGAAACTGCGTGAGCTGGTACAAATGGACATGAGCCAGAAAGTATAGATGGACCTGCGCTGAGGGGGCACTGTTGGACCTGCACTGGGGGCCACAGACGGACCTACGCTGAGGGGCACAGACGGACCTGACCTGCGCTGAGGGGCACAGACAGACGGACCTGCATTGGGGGGCACAGACGGACCTGCGCTGGGGGGCACAGACAGACCTGCGCTGGGGGGCACAGACAGACCTGCGCTGGGGGGCACAGACGGACCTGCGCTGGAGGGCACAGACAGATTTCTGTCACCTCCATCATGACTAACCAACTCAGGACCTGTACAATATTATAGATGAGACTGTACATCAGATTTATCAACAAAAAAACATGTAATTTTTTGCTGCGAAAAAAAATGAATAAATTTTAGACTAAAAACAAAAATATTTATTATGATATACAGCCATGCACCATTCTTTTTTGTGTGCCATACACTACATGGAATATATTTATTAAGTATATATATTTAGAATGATTCAAAACATGACTGTTGACAGATTGTATTCTGTAACTATGATGTTCAAAATATCAAAATGTTTTGCTATAGGTACCTCTACTGGAGTAGCATATTTTCTTCTGTCTTGCTGCAGAAAGCTGTTGCTTCTTCTTTGTGCCTGTTCTGCTAGCCATACCAACCACAATTAGATACCCACGAGCCTCTGCTTTGATAACGCAATAAAAGCCACGAGATCGCCAACTATAATTTTCGAGGTTGTAGGCGGGATTGTGTGCGCGTGTTTCTTTAAGCCCAACCACAGGCTACAACTCCGTGGTTTGGCAGCTCAATTGGGTCAATTAACAGTGCACGCACGTTGCTATGTGCCAGCACCCTTAAGCTAAATACGATTACCGCACGCGTGCGCCCCGCGCGTCCTCTCATTTTTGTGTACCTTGGAACCAGTCTTTCACCGCGAAGAAAATGTCTGCCATCAGTCTTTCACCGCGAAGAAAATGTCTGCCATACTAAGAGTTTCTGGTGCGTGCGTGGTAAAAAAGAAGAATACTAAAAGCAGTGTCTGGAAGGAATTCGGGATAAGAGCTACTGAAGATGGGAAAGTTATAGCAAGTGAACAAAATAGTCCGCTCTGTCTAACCTGTGGAAAAAGCGTACAAGCTAAGGGGAGCAACACAACGAATCTCTGGCAACACTTGAGAGAGCACCACCCTTCAGCATACGCCGAAATATCGTCTGAAAAGGCCAGTAAAAAGGATGGTGAGTGTAGCATGCAGTTAACTCTGGATAAATCTAATTCAAAAGCGAATATGTACCCCTCTACTAGCAATCAAGCTAAGGAACTTAATAAAGCTGTTGCTTATTTTATAGCCAAGGATACCTTCCCTATTGCTACAGTTAACAAGCCTGGGTTTAAACATTTAGTTTCAAAATTGAATCCAAGGTATGAAATACCAAGTAGGAAGCATTTTACTGATTTTGAAATACCAGCCTTGTATTCTTTGATTAAAGATAGCAAAGTGAAACCTGTCCTAGCACAAGCTGAATGTTATTCTGCCACAACAGACTTATGGACGAGTGGCTCTTGTGATCCTTACATAACATTTACTATTCATACAATCAGTGAAGATTGGAGTTTGGCTTCTTTCTGCTTAGAAACTGTTCCATTATATGAGGATCACACAGGACAAAATATAGCAGATGCAGTTCTGGACATTTTAGGAAACTGGAGTCTTAATAAAGAGAAGTTAGTAGCAGTGACCACTGACAATGGTTCTAATGTTGTTGTGGCATTTCGTAATATTGCTGTTTTGAGAGTGAGCTGTTTCGGCCATAATTTAGATTTGGCTATCAAAAAAATCCTTCGTTTACCACAGGTTCGGCAAGCATTAGCTCGTTGCCACTCTTTGGTTGAACTGTTTCATCGCAGTTGGAAAAAAGCTAGAGACTTGCGACAGAAACAAGAAGAATTGGGTCTTCCACAGCATAAACTCATGGGTGATGTCCCTACCCGATGGGGATCTACTTACAACATGATATCACGCATTCTTGAGCAGCAACAGGCAATAAGCGCAATAATGGCTGGAGAGAGAAAATATTGGAACAAGATGCCCACTGACATTGAGTTTACCACACTAGAAACTCTCTCCGATGTTCTTAAACCTTTGTCTGTTTTGACTGATGCTCTTGCTGGAGAAAAGCAGGTAACTGCTTCAGCTCTTATTCCAATCCTGAAACATGTCACTGATTGTTTGACCCCTGCTAGTGGTGAGAGTAGATTAATGAAGGAACTAAAGGACACAATTAGGTTAGATTTACAGAGTAGGTATGATAATAAAAGTTGTGTCTTTGAAACTCTTTCTGTAGCCTCTTTTCTGGATCCACGATTCAAACATCGACACCTGCAACTTAAAGAAGAAATAATTACAAGAATAACAAGCGAATGTATTGGATCATTTGTCTCTTCAGAAACGATCCAGGAAGAATCCCCACCACCTGCAAAAAAATTAAAGGGTTTAGCAGCAGTTCTCAGTCATATTGACACTCAGTCTACTCCAGGTACCAGCACTGTGCTGTCACCGAGTGAGAAAATAAACCTAGAGATTTCTTCCTACATGGACATTCCTACATTGGAAATGGATGCTGACCCTTTAGTCTGGTGGAAATTGGAGTGTTTACATTTCCCAAACTTGGCTGTGCTCGCCAGGAAGTATTTATCAATTTGTGGCACTAGTGTTCCTTCAGAACGAATGTTCAGCTTATCTGGCCACATCTGCAGCAACAGCCGCAATCGCTTATTGCCAGAAAATGTAAATAAATTGGTTTTTCTGGCCCGGAACATGTAACTCTTTGCTGATTTAAAGTCATTGCACAGTTTATTTGTTTGTTTGTTCGGTTAACACTGGACACTTCACAACTTTCATCATTATTGTCTAAGTTTTGTTTGTTAAAAAAAATCTCAAATTTTTTAAATAATCGCTATAATCGCAATATTAAGGGTTGGCAATAATCGTCCTTAACTATGCTAAAATCGCCCAACACTAGATCAGATACAGCAATACAGAGATACATGGTTGCTGGATATTCAGTCTGGACAGTGGAAGGAGGTCAGAATATCTCCTTTTTATTATTCATTTGATACAGAGAATATCACAAGTCTGTTGGCTTGTATTTGCACGAGTGCCTATGCAAATAGCTATGGCCGATCAGATGAGCGATATTTCCTGGTATAAAATACATTTATTGTGTACTATATGTATCAAAACACAATGAACAAAATAACTCAACATTGTAACCAAGAGCACAAGTGATATAGGGAAATACTGCCCTAAGAAAATCTTTCTGCATTTCCTATGGACAATAATTATTGTACATAGTTTGGAATGCATTAAATGGTATTGTCCAGGCAGACTGGAGGGTGCCCACAATGAAAGTGTCCATCTTTGAAAGGGCTGGTAATTTAACAAGTGCTTGAAAAATTGTTTTCTCAGGTTGAAAGCGCTTTATATTCCATGTTTTGGCTTGTCATCCCAGTGATCTTGGCAGTGAAAAGAGTTTTTGCGCATTGGATATAAGACTACCAATCTTAGAGATGATGTGGTTGAACAGACTCAGAGTATCGTGTAGCAATGCCATTGTGAGTACGTCTCAATTCTAGTCACCAATGCAATAGCTAGTGGCCAATGTAATAGTTTATGAGTGACCTATTGTATTGATGGCCTAGCTATACTAATTAACTTTTGATTAAGCTAATTACAAAGATGCAGACTCAGACTGATAAAAACGATGAAAAGATATAAGAATGATAACATAACCTTTGACACAAAACCATATACATAAGCATAAGGGGTGGAGCTAAGATGAGACACAGTCATATTATAGGCTATATATATATATATCCCCCTTTTATATTAACCATAGGTACAAATATCCAACAATACAACATTGGAGAGACATGGTCATGGTGCTGGCTCATTCACTATTAATTCAGAGTGCACTGAAGTCACTGTATTTGGTGGAGGACTAGATGCCTCATCATCTGTGGGATCTACAGTTGTTCTTCGATTTGGTAAGCATAGTAAATTTGTAATTCATACTTACAAACTGCTTATATAGCTAATTGTGTAAAATAGCATAGGATGGAAGTAGCTATACATATTATTCATATATTTATTTTTAATTGGTGTATTCAGCAGTAGATAATGGACTTAAGCTGGCATTGCAGTGAATATACTTAACTAAATAAACAGTTAATTCAAGGTAATTCAATATTTTTAGCTTGTAAAATTAGATATATAAATTCACAATATGTTTTGGCTCGTAAGCCTTCTTCAGTTGTGAGGTATATATATGACCATTTAAAATAAAATAAACAAAATTGTCAACAAGAAAAATGCACGTTTATTTTAAACGGTCATACATACACCACAACTGAAGAAGGCTTACGAGGTGAAATGTATTGTGAATTTATAATCTAATTTTAATGCTACTAAGCTAAAAATATTGAATTACCTTGAATTACCAGGAATAAAGTAGCAATGAAAATCTACGACATTAAATAAAGTTAATGAATTCATTCTGTTTATAGCAATTCAATAATTATGTATGTGTACTATTTATAGCCTTTGGGGCACCAGAAACAGTAAAGAAATGGTGTCTAGTGGATCTGGCTGACAACACCAAACTTGGTTCTCCAGAAAGGGTTCAGTTTAAAAAAGAAATCACACTAACAAGTGACAATGACAAAGAAACGAGACAACTGCAATTGCAGTTGCGAGAATGTCAGCTCAGGGTTGAAGAGCTACAAAGACAATTAGCAGAATCCGACAGAGAATCTGAAGAGCTACGAAGACAAGCAGCACAGTCTGATAGGAGAGCTGAACAGTCAGAAAGATTGACACTACATTTAGAGAGATCTCTGACTGAGACAAGACAAGTTCTACGGGAAAACGAGAACCGTTTACAGGCTTATGAATCCCGGTGGGTAATGAGGATGGAGGAGATTGAGCTGATTGGACCTGAACTAGGAAGAGGAGCCTGGGCTACTGTCACTGTGGCCAAGTTCAGAGGAGCACAAGTAGCTGTTAAGAGAATACACAATCAAATCATTTCTCCACACAATGCTCAGTTATTTAGAAGAGAAATGACCATGGCATCCAGACTGCGTCATCCCAACCTAGTTCAGTTTATCGGAGCTACAGTGGAAGGAGAGATGATGATAGTCATGGAGTTCATGACCACTAGCTTGAGAAGAAGACAGCTGCAAAGAGATGAATATTTCTCTCCTAGTGTTGCTAAGTCTGTTAGCCTAGATGTAGCAAAGGCTCTCAGTTATCTTCACCAAATGCAACCGAATCCTTTAGTCCATCGTGACATCAGCAGTGCCAATGTTCTTCTGGATGAGTTAGCGCACCCAAAGTTGTGGAAGGCCAAATTAACAGACTACGGTACAGTCAATCTAGTCCGACAGCTCAACACTGAGAATCCAGGCTGTCCAGCATACGCAGCTCCAGAGGCTAACATGCCACGCCTTCAGTCTCCCAAGATGGACATCTACAGTTTTGGAGCATTAGTGTTGGAGATGTTAACTGGTCGACTGCCAGCACCTGATGACAGGGCAGGATTACTCTGTCGTGTGTACAATGATCAGCTACTAGATCTGATCAGAAGATGTCTGAGTGAGAATACTGCAGACAGACCAACTGCCAGTCATATTGTGGCTATGCTGAATTAATTTAGGCATGAATTTATTTCTAATTCACTCAATTTGTCAATATTGCCTTGTAGTTTTACACAAGTATTTTTGCTAAAATGTTTGCTATAATAATAGCTAGTCAATATGAGTGATTTAATATGAAATGTACTTTATACACAAGCTAGCTACATTGATGTTATATTAATTTTAAATTCAGTCTTCACTACTTAACATAATAGAGGCACTCAATGGTATGACTAGAAATCCATAGAAGTAAGCTAACTAGTTGGAACCCACTTTAGAAACAAAAATGACCACAATTCTTTATAATGCACACTAGCTAATAGTTCTACAAGAATTATGTGATAATACACTCCCAATCTTTGCTAGTGAGAGAATGCAGCACATAATGATTAAGTCTCATTTGCAGATATATATTATTATCACACAATTCACATAATTCTTGTATGGTTAATGTGCACTATATAGAATTGTGACGTAGAAGCATAGTTTGGTGACGTTTTAGATTGAGTTGTTTTTGAATGGCTTGAAAATGTTTGCAGTTCTGCTTTCTATTGAATGATTGAAGTACATACTACTATCAAGATTGTACATTGTGTGTTTTGTAACTGTGTGTTATAAAAAATGAGCATACGTTCCACACACATGAATTGCACAATTTTAGCTAGCTATACAAGTCTAGATGTTTAGACATTGGAACAACTCGGGTATTGTATGATTCTTGACCTTTTCCCTCAGTGGGTAAAGGGTTTTATGCCAGACTCAGGGGGATGCTTCATCCTAGTCTCTCAATCAGTGGGTAAAGGGTCTTATGCCAGACTAGTTCAGAGTGGGGATGCTATATCCCAGTCTTGCGTAGCCAGACTCTTTACCAATACTGGTAAAGGGGCTGGCTACGTAAGACCAGCTAAGTCTGTCATAGAATCAGAAGGTATCGCTGTATTATGTTAGCATAAGCGTGTTAGCTAAGGTGACATGTTAACACTCTCCAGTCTTTTCACTAGATAAATTCAAGCAGTATTTTAGATTGTCTGTTTTTAATATGCAAATTATAGTACATAAATGTTGCTGCTGAGATCACAGTGTGTATATACTTTGGAGTCCTTGCTTTCTAATTCGGAAGAAAAAAATATTCAGAAAAGATTAGGTCTCTAATAAACCAAGATTTGTAGAAGCTGCTTATAATGAAGGTAATGCATCTGAACTACTCTGATTTAACTGCTAGTTTTTACATACAACCTGCTATTGTGTACTGAATATGTAATTTAACTATAAAAACCACTTTCATATGTGTAAAGTATCTAATGCAGTATAACAATGGGGAAATATTGGGGGGCAGCCCCCCTTGAGAAATATTAGAGTGGCTATTGCTCCCCCCTCCCACCCAATTCCTATTCCACTGCATGTGATTCGCCTTTGTTAGTTTAATCTATAACACATTAATTAAAGTCAAACTTTTATGGCATGCAAAGTTATTAATTAGTTTCTCAGGCAATAATCACTGAAAAAGCAAGCGGGAAGCACTTACTTCACCCAAAAGGCCTGTGGCAACTACTGCGACTATCTGGCACACTAGTTTTGTTGAAGAACTGCAGCAAGATACTAACATAGCTACCTCCAAGCACTAACAAAACTCCACCAAGCACTAACAAAACTCTACCAAGCACTATCAAAACTCCAACAAACACCACCGAGCACAAACAAAACACCACTGAGCATGAACAAAACACAATTGAGCATGAACAAAACACCACTGAGCACTTTCAGTGGCTGGCTAGCTCCACTGTGAACGCAGCCTGTGCACCTATTGTGCATGCGTAGTAGACTTATTAAACCACAAGATAGTTAATTAATAAAATTCAAAATGCACATTTTTTTTTCAATTGAAGTGGGCGGTGCTTGAGAAATTAATAAATGACTTTGTATGGCCTAATGATTTTTAGCTACTTATAGGCTCAAATACACTATTTTAGGAACATTCACATAATATACTTTGTTCAATTTGCAACTTAGATCATATACACATCTTATTGTGCTATACCACACCCACTTCCTGGCCTTACCTATTCAAATTAGGTGAACAATTGGAAAAAAGCTTAAACCCAGCTTCATTTTCATAATGCCCTGCTACAGCCACTTTGTATATACAATCCAGAAACTTCCAAATTTCTATTTGAAATAACCCCACCCCCAATCCCAGCTATTCTAAGTGTATACACGTAAGATGAAGCCATTTCTTACTGTATTGTTTGTATTGGAAGTTCCAACGGTCCTTCTGGTTAGGTAAAGGGACATTTTTTTACGCGCGGTGTGGACTGTTACCTAGGCAACACTGTTCGTTTGCAGGTAGATGGCCATGGCGATGCCTAGGGTGAGTACCCGATTACCTCTATATGATCCCTCTAAGTCCTCCCTAGCTTACGGGAATCGGGCTATTCCTAAACTGGTAAGTTGCTACCCCTGAAGGTTTAGTTACGTACATTTGTGTGGACTCCAAAACGTTTGCAGAACAGAGAATTACAGAGCAACGAACTTTCAGTAAGACAGCAGAGCCTTCTGCTCCTGGAGGAGGTATTGCATAAAAGAGAGAACTTAGCACTAGCTCTTAAAGAAGGTAAGTTTGAATTAAACATGAAGTATTTCATAGTTTTTCTGTGGAAGAGACTAGCAATCCATAGTTGAATTCACTCTTAATAGCTACATTGTTGTATGTTTTTTAGGAATAGACAAGTCACTGAAAGACTTGCTAGTAGATAAAGATGAAATAGTGAGAGAAAGAGCTACTAAAGTGTTATCAAACATTGCTCGTGAGTTTTAGTCATTACTTATGCCTGTAGCTATCTTACTGCCTGTAGCTATCTTACTGCCATACGATTTGTTCCACTCCCTCTTTCTTATAGAGCATGCTTTGGCGCGAGATTCCTTCATTCATCTGGACATGATCAAAGCTCTGTCTTTCCTGGTGAGTATTAATTAATGCATGAGTATATACAAGTTGTCATGGCCAGCCTTTGCTACAGTTCTCAGATGACAGCTATGAAGTTCGTCTGAACGCGCACTGTGCCATTGAAATGTGTGCTCGAACCAATAAAGGTAGCCATGACTTTGCAGATGGTATGAATTATTCACTTCAATTAACATTTGTTAATTTAGGAGCTAAAGGTGCAGTGGAAGCTGAGCTTATTCCACTATGTGTGAAGAAGTTGGTTGATGAAGATAAACCCCAGCTGAAGGCAAGTTAATGTAATAGTGAGTGTTACAATCATTCTACATATTCACTGGCCGTTCAAGGACTCAATGCAGCAACATCAATTAGTTTTTACCTTTTTTTTTCTTGGATGAGGATTTTTGAAAAGAAGGGTATTTATTTTCTGATGTGTGAATGTTGACCTTTTTTTGTTGTTGTTGTTGAGGCATCTTAATATTAATTCTTTTTTTTTAATATCTTATGTTGCAGCTGTGTATGGGTATTTTTCAGTCACATGTCAGGGGTTCATTTAGGGGGGCAGGGGGGTGCTCGCCACCCCTTGAAGTCACTTTGTCCCCCTCCCCCCCTTGAAATATTCTTAAAACTGTGTAAACAAATTTTTAAGTTAAAAAGTGAATACTGAAGGAGATTGCAAATGCTTAAATCATAATTTTATATCTGCTCTAATTATTGTCTTACTTTGAAGTCCATCTCTTCTTCCATCTGACCACCCTGAGAAAACGCAACTTGCCCCCCTCTTAGATTAATCCATAAATGAACTCCTGATGATGGATTCGTTGATAAATTGTCCAAGAACATGCATACATAAGACAATAGAGTATGCTTTAATTATCTTTAAGGTTGTGATTTCTATTGGCTAGTTAACACTATAGCCTCATGTCTCATACAGGCTCCAACTTTTCCAGAGGAGCTTCAGGGACCATAGCCACACTCACCACCATTTAATTAGCCACACCCACTACTATTAGTTAACCAAACTTACTTAATGAATTTTAACTCACAAATTTAACCAATATAATTATTTGATTATGACTGACGTCAATGAATGATGCGATAAAGAAGAATTAGTTACATAAGAAGCCAATGGATCGCATGATACTTTTATTCTGTTGTTCTGCAGTTGCTGAATACAACCATTCAGCATCTTGGAAAGGGTTACAGTGTTCCTGATGCTACCACCAGTTATTATTTCCATTTACAATTAGTAAATAAATTGCTGTTATCTTTGGTTTTATCTTGATGAATACTCATTTGCGTTAACAAAATTGTTCAGTTCTTGTAGTGCTAGTTAGTTTTATAGTACCAAAGAACACTTCTTATATTTAATAGTTAGTTACTGTCCCAATTTGAAGCCAGTTTCTGTCAAAATGGCACTGCCTTCTCGCTTTTTTAGGTTTCAGAGTACCACAGCAATCGCTCCCTAACCAACAATTTGATGCTCCCATAATAAGACCCTTTACCAATTAACATTTGCTGTGATTTTTTTTCCTGGGACAAATAGGGAGATTTTCTGGAACCCAGGACAAATTTAACAAATCTAGGACTGTCCCGGACATTCCGGGACAGTTGGAGCCTATGATGCCTGTTTAGGTTGAACTCAATACAAGGGCTAGCTATATGACTTCTTAAAAATTCCAACAATAATCAGCTAAAATAAACACAACAACCAAACAAAATGAACTTCATTATTAAGTTTGTTGTTGTCATTGTTTGTTTGTTTGTTTGTTTATTAACCTCAACTTAATGGTTGCATGTCATTTTTTGCCGCTTTATTTTCGTTAGGAAATTATCCTGGACACACTTCACTGGTGCCTTATCATAGATCCTGTTGGAGGGCTAGACTGCTACACTATTCCCATCTGTGTAAAACTTCTCAATCATTCAATTGCCAAGCTACGAGGTCAAGCTGCACGGCTCATTTTTGACCTGACTGTGCCATTACAGGGAAAGAGAACTGCTTGCCAGGCACCAGACTGTACTCAGTTACTCACACAACTTCTGCTGGATGATAGTAGTTTTGTTAGAGCTCAGTCTGCAGCTGCTTTAATGAGGTGAGTAGCAGGTACTAAACACTGCTGCTGCAGCAACACAGAATTTATATATAGTAATTTTGTGAAAGCTGTTACTTATATATTTCCAGCTTGTTAGCTAATATTTTCATCTTAGGATGAGTACATGAAATTATTAGCAAGCTTTGTGTCTAAACTCTGATTCAGATTGCAAATTCATTATTGTCAAAACAGTGAATTTAGCTATTCAAATTTTAATACTATTATTCCTATATATATATATATATATATATTATATTTGATTTCTACACTGTTAAACTTGCATGTGTACAGCATAGCAGTGATTACAGAGGGCAAGTATAAAGAACTGAAGTGTCAGTCGCACCTGCAACTCATGCAGCTTATGGAAGACACTAACTCTGAGGCCAGACTCAATGCCATCAAGGCTCTTGGGCTCATTGCAGAGACTCCCCAGGGGAAGCAGGAGCTCCAGCCTGCTCTAGACAAGGTGAGATCCATGAATACAGCTGCGAATCACTAAGAGCTGCCATTTATAATGTCTGGAGGTGGGAATTAAAATTTGTTTCTTTCTGTTGTATTTGTAGCTCAGGGAACTTGTAGAGACAGACTCAAGTGAGATGGTGAGGAAAGCTGCCTCTACTTCCATCAGGATCATCACATGGTTGCCATAACTACATCTGTAATGGAGTTACTATGTTTATAACTTTATATGCTCACACTGTCATCTCAATCATTGTCTCGCACACTTTAAAAACACTCATAGGAGTACAGAAAAAATGTTTATGACAAAAAAAGAACATGCACAATGAAGACAAGTTAAACCTCCTAGCTAGTTGGCTAAAAGTTTAATTGTGGACTTGGAATTTTGTTGACATTGGAGACATCAGTAAGCAATACGCACGCACGTATATGGTGGCTATTTTCAGTACCATATAATTATACCATGACCCATGATCATACTGAGGAACTTCACAAGTGTTCTCCTAGCTGTTTATTCGTACTCCAGGGAGAGACTTTTGTATGGTTGTGTGTACCAATTAATTTACCGCAACAAAAACATTAAATGCTTCACATCAAGCATGCGCGTTGGATCATAACCAAGCTCTTTTAGCTGATCTATGTTGCGGTAGTCCTCCAGCTCAAGGTGTAGCGACCAGGTATGGTTTCCACCTGGCTGTTGCTGTTCCACGTAACTTGCGTGGTAGCCATAACCCGGCGGTGCCCTGGGCGATGTCGCTGTTTTGAGAATGGGGATCCTGAGCGGACCATCACTGTAGACTGCAGCAATCTAGACTTAGTGGAGATCCCTTACCCATTACCTAATCGGACTAGTCACTTGTAAGTTACTATCTGTTTTACTCCAGCTTGTCCTCGTAGATGTGTGATAAAGTGACCTTCTAAGGTTAAGTAGTTGGTGCATTGCTTCATAGGTCCTAATGTTAACTATATAATATAAACACTCTACATAATGTAATTCAAACTATTTATTTGTTATGGACCTACTGATTGTTAATAAAAATCATTGTCATATAATAAATGCACTTTATTTATTTAGTAGTATTAAATTAGGCAGGTTAGTGTATAGGGAGTTGTTATGGAACTGTTTATGAATGTGCAAGTATAGCTTACATCACGAGGTGGAGGTTGGTACGGGGTTTATATGACGGAGGGCCAAAAGCCCGAGGGGAGTATAAATCCCATATGAACCAAATGGAGTGGTGTAACTGACTTGTACCATGGCTCTAGGCTATAGTAAATGCATAAAAACTAAATTTTGATTGTCGGTTCACCCATTCACCTCCTAGGAGGTGGGTGTGAAATATATTCACCGCGAATTGAGCAATCTGATTGGACGGTTTGA
>WLWD01006288.1_pt1 | contig 41563 bp, 41 predicted proteins | sample 6712731 | NCBI WGS metagenome assembly WLWD01 (sample SAMN12718690, study PRJNA576275) | sponge metagenome | isolation source: marine sponge | host: Mycale hentscheli | place: New Zealand: South Island, Marlborough, Capsize Point | collected 2014-11-01
ACACACTATCACTACTTGCACACCTGTCTCTCTCTAGTATAAACACACTATCACTACTTGCACACCTGTCTCTCTCTAGTATAAATACAGTATCACTACTTGCACACCTGTCTCTCTCTAGTATAAACACACTATCACTACTTGCACACCTGTCTCTCTCTAGTATAAATACATTAACACTACTTGCACACCTGTCTCTCTCTAGTATAAACACACTATCACTACTTGCACACCTGTCTCTCTCTAGTATAAACACACTATCACTACTTGCACACCTGTCTCTCTCTAGTATAAATACAGTATCACTACTTGCACACCTGTCTCTCTCTAGTATAAACACACTATCACTACTTGCACACCTGTCTCTCTCTAGTATAAATACATTAACACTACTTGCACACCTGTCTCTCTCTAGTATAAACACACTATCACTACTTGCACACCTGTCTCTCTCTAGTATAAACACACTATCACTACTTGCACACCTGTCTCTCTCTAGTATAAATACAGTATCACTACTTGCACACCTGTCTCTCTCTAGTATAAACACACTATCACTACTTGCACACCTGTCTCTCTCTAGTATAAATACATTAACACTACTTGCACACCTGTCTCTCTCTAGTATAAACACACTATCACTACTTGCACACCTGTCTCTCTCTAGTATAAACACACTATCACTACTTGCACACCTGTCTCTCTCTAGTATAAATACAGTATCACTACTTGCACACTTGTCTCTCTCTAGTACAAATACAGTATCACTACTTGCACACCTGTCTCTCTCTAGTATAAACACACTATCACTACTTGCACACCTGTCTCTCTCTAGTATAAATACATTATCACTACTTGCACACCTGTCTCTCTCTAGTATAAACACACTATCACTACTTGCACACCTGTCTCTCTCTAGTATAAATACATTATCACTACTTGCACACCTGTCTCTCTCTAGTATAAACACACTAACACTACTTGCACACCTGTTTCTCTCTAGTATAAACACTATCACTTCTTACACACCTGCCTCTTTCTATTATAAACACTATCACTTCTTACACACCTGCCTCTCTCTAGTATAAATACATTATCACTACTTGCGCACCTGTCTCTCTCTAGTATCACTACTTGCACACCTGTTTCTCTCTAGTATAAACACACTAACACTACTTGCACACCTGTTTCTCTCTCATTCTCCGATGGCTCAAGTAGTGCTGGATCCAGTCACTTCCCTTCTCTACTACTGGACCATGACCCGGATACAGATAGTGAGGACACAGTTTCAACAGCTTCTCCAATGACAGCATATACTGCCCCAACTCCTCAAAAACCTAAAATAAAAATTAAATACTAATAGCAGAGTTTTTTTAGTATACGACTTGAGGGGGGAGGGGGGGGGGGGGCAAATCAACATTTCAAGAAAGTGAGGGGGTACAGGTGTGTTAGCTAATTAAATGGAATAATGTGGTATTCCAGTAATACAAACAGCATAACTTTCTGCATATATCCAATAACACCAAAGCCACGGTATGAGTTAGCAGTACTTATGAATTCAAACTGCTTTACCAGTCCTAGTTCTTTGCTAAACTGCTTCACAGTATTTCTCAGGTAGGTTACAAACTCAGAGATAATTAGGATACCCACCCAGCCTTGAGACCAGAAATTAACTGATACGGCATGCAAACACACCATTAATACTTTAGGCAATCAACACTTATAATTCATACACATCATGTCCATCTTGCATGATTTCTCTCCTATTGAGTAGGGGTGGAGTCCACCCACAATGAAGTTGCTTGTACTAGCACATGCAGCTGGCAAAGTGAGTTTCAACTTGGCTGAAATATGGATATCCGAAAATATTTTGCTTCAAGCTCATCTAAGTCTGTTTCTTCAACTACTGAAGTCAATACTAAATGTAAAGAGAGTACGGATGAAGCAGCCAGTGAAGCACCACCAACTATGAGGCCATGTGAAGTATCTTTGTCAACACCATCCTCCAGAAGTTACAACAAGAAGTGGGAAGTTGACTTCCCTTGGTTGGAGTATGATGGCAATTTTCAAGGTGCATTTTGCAAAATATGCAGGAAGGATGAAACCAGAGGCCAGTCTTCACAAGGAAGTGGAGGTGTGTGGGTCACTAAACCATTTCAAAATTGGAAGAAGGCAATTAAGAAAATGAAAGCTCATGCCAGCAGTGAATTTCATTTGAGACAAACTGAAGCAGCTCTTGTAGTGAGTATGAAAGGAACAATTGTTCAACAGTTACAGAGCATTGGTGATTCAGAGAGAAAAAAGAATCGTAGAGCTATCAAAGCACTTATTCGCTGCACTCACTATTTATGTAAACTGCATCTTCCACACACTACCAACTTTAGCAAGTTGGTTGACCTTATTGTGTCATGTGGGGGGAAAGATCTAGATGATTTTATTACTAATGCAGCTAAGAATGCACAGTACACTTCGACAGATGCTGTCACTGGATTTGTTTAAGCCATTGGAGTCTGGGTCAATGAGCTCCTGGTCAATCAGGTCTGCAACGCTCCATTTTTTAGCTTGATGGCTGACGAGTGTGTTGACGTTAGCAATATTGAAGAGCTACCTATATATTGCAGGTGGGTGAACAATGGAGTACCAGAAAAGCATTTTATGGAAATTTTACCACTAAAGAGCACTGACGCACAGTCAATTTACTTAGTGTTACTGGACTGGTTGAAAAACTGTAATATTCAGTTCAGTAAGCTTGTGGGAATGGGTTTTGGATGGGGCTCCTACTATTGCTGGGAAAAAAACTGGTGTCTCGTCTAAAGACACATGCTCCTCATTCAGTATTCATTCATCGTCATTGTCATCAGCTTCAATTAGCTTGTGTCCAAGCAGCAAATAGCACTGAGGGAATCAAGCATGTGTATACAACACTTACAACCTTATGGAAGTTTTTTCACAATTCGCCAAAAAGAAGCCAGAATCTGAAAGACATAGAGCAAGTTTTAAACCTGCCCGAGCTGAAGATTGTTCAACCTTCAGATACAAGGTGGCTCTCACATGAGAAATATGTTTCAACTGTTAAAAAGTGTTATGGGGCAATTGTGTGTTCACTTGACAGCATTTATCAGGAATCCCATCAACCGGAGGCCCTGGGTATTCGCAAGGTTCTACTGAAGCCTTCGACATTGTTTGCTGTGTATCTCCTAGACTACATTCTTCCACAAGTATCAAAATTGAGCAAGAGTGTTCAAAGTGAAGAATTTGATTTGACATTAGTTTCAAGCCTTGTGGATGCTACTGTGCACACTATGGATGATGTACTGCATCCTGCTGCAAATTGGGCTAGATTTGCAGGAAGTGAAGGAGGAAATGAACAATGAAGTTGGCATTAATTTTAACATTGGTGATGTTCAGTCATTTCAAAGCCATGTTACTGAGCCATTCTACACAAGATTGAAGGAAAACATACAGAATCGTTTCACTTCACAGGATTTGGTATCATGCTTTAGTATTTTCAATCCCAGGAACGTATCAGAAGTCTCTACATATGGAGAAGACCAGGTTAGGGCTCTGTCTGAACACTACAGGTTGGAGCGTTGTGCTAAGTCAGTTCTTGGAGAAGAATTTGTTATGCCACCTGTAATAGCTTCCAGTCAAGATCTTCCAACAGAGTGGAAAACATTCCGGCGATTTCTGATTACTCAGAGCAAGGAAGATATTGGAGATCAACTGAAGAAACTGTCGTCTAATTCCATGATGAAAACTATGTTCCCGAACTTATGTATTCTGGCAAATGTTTGCCTGTCCATTCCTGTCGGAAATGCTTCGGTTGAACGTTCATTTTTTCACATGAAAATGATAAAGTCTCGCCTAAGAAATAGACTCGGTGAAACTAACCTTTCACATCTTATGAAGATTGCACTCGAATCCCCAGAAGTGCTATCAGAGGAAGACCTTGAACATATCATGGACGTTTGGATGAGAAAGCAGAGAAGAGTAGCTATTTAGATGATACAAATACATGACATTGATCATTCATCATAACTGATATGCATTACCTATTAGTCACAAAATGATTTCTGAAAGACTGATAAACTAATTCAGAGAGGTAAAAGAGTTTCAGGGGGCAAAAGAGTTTTCAGGGGGCAAAAGAGTTTTCAGAGGGCCCAAAATGGCCTAAAAAACCCTGCTAATAGTGTCCAAATTGTTCAGAAACCTAAAGTAAACACATGTAATATTTAAACTAAAAAACCTAAAAGTATACCTTTTGTTGTATAAAGATTTCAAAATAATTATGTTTATATAACATTGTGTGTGTGTGTGTGTGTGTGTGTGTGTGTGTGTGTGTGTGTGTGTGTGTGTGTGGTCTCTATGTGTTAGTCTACAAATATTTCTTTGGTACCACAGAGCTAGAATCTAGTAATTTACAGATATTTTTTTGTACTTTAGAGCTACAATCTAGTAATCCAGTAATCTACAGATATGTGTTTAATGCTACAAAGCTAGAATCTAGTAATCCAGTAATCTACAGATATGTGTTTGATGCTACGGAGCTAGGATCTAGTAATCCAGTGATGTAATGTGTGATAGATCAGGAGTGATCGAAGCACTGCAGTAGTTTAGCTATGATGGATAGCCAGCAATAGTGATTCTGTGACTTGTGTTGTCTCACTTACTGTTAAATTAATAATCAAAATTAATCATTTTTAACTGAAGCAATAAAATCAACTAACTCAGTAGAAAAAACTGTATTAGTAATAAGTATCGAGAATAAGGCTTTCATTGAACCATGCTAAATGCGTAAGTCAGAAATAACATATTAATACAAATTATAGCACTTCTTTCCAACGTACTGCTGTTCCTTCTCCAAGGATACAATCAGCAGTAAAGACAGTGCTGTCTTGTTCCAGCCACAAACACAAATGGTCTGCTGTGTGCCCCGGGGTTGCTATCACCTGCAGCTTTGCCCCCTCAACTTCTAATACTTGTCCATCACTCAAATAAGTTATTCCTTCTTCTGGCTGAGCTTCTCCAACTAACTCTCCACGCAGAGGATAGTATAATGGAGATGTTCTTTCTGGCAGTGGCACTTTATACACCACAGGTGAATATCCTTTCATATAAAATAAACATACAATAAACAGGTAATGCATTCTGTCAACACAAATATTATATAAACATACAATGAGCAGATAATACACTCTGTCAACACAAATATTGTATATATAAACATACAATGAGCAGATAGTACACTCTGTCAACACAAATATTGTATATATAAACACACAATATGCAGATAATACACTCTGTCAACACAAATATTGTACATATAAACATACAATGAGCAGATAATACACTCTGTCAACACAAATATTGTATATATAAACACACAATATGCAGATAATACACTCTGTCTGGGACTCCATACCAGACAAAAGTATGAAGAAGTCTAAGTCCCAAGCCAAGACTCCAAAGTGTTAATAGAACAGATTATCACCTCTTCCCTATGTCCATATTTGTCCTTTAATGATATTCATGGCCCTCCTAACCCACCACACTTTGAGTCTTGTTAATGTCTATTTATATCTTGCTTGTATTGATGATAAATGTTGCTTACCTCTGAGAACCTTAACCTTTGACACCGTTAGGGAGTGCGCTTTTTAGGCTGCTCCCCAAGACTGCAAGCTAACGCCAGCGGTTGCGGGTTGTACGAGCCAGCGTCAGATCAAGTAGGCAAACTGGTCCTTCTAATTATAGAAAGATCACCTGTGAGGGACACTCCCCCACATTGGTCCTCCTTCGAGCAAGTGACGACCCGAACCAACTCTCCACTGCTCTCCGACGTTCTACGACCCACCATGGACTTGGCATCCGCCCTGCTCTGCTGTGGAGCCCGACTTCTGCCTGGATTGTGACTTGGACTGCGCCCCACTTCGACCTTCCTTCGTTGTGTACGGCATTTCCACTTCGCATTCACTGAACTTCATCCCATCGTCTCCACTATCCCTTCACTTTCATGGAAGATAAACCTACCCTTGTTCCCGTCATTGATCAGCTTCGCCGCCGGCGAGCCTATCGACGTGGTGCCATCACCAAGCTCCAAAAGAGAATCGGCACCCTCCTGGAGCAAGACCTAGCCACCGTCAATCAACGTGAAGTCAAGAAGTTCATTGACGACCTCAAACGGGAAGTCTCTCTCCACAACTCCGTGCAGGATCAAATAGAAACGCTCCTTGCTGATGATGGTGCTGCATTTGAGCAAGAGCTGAACGAAAGCGAAAAGCATCGTGACCTACACGCTACCATCAAGGCTGAGCTCGAGTTCCTCGACGAGAGCGTTGGTGTCTAAAGTGTTGGCAACGTCCTCGCTGTAGTTCTAACGAACTTGCTGAATTCAGAAGAAAAGACCTCCCCGACTTTCGCCGTCCGCTGCGATAAGTTCACCAACGACGTCAACGCCTTCGCCAAGCAAGCAAGCCTCTACATGACAGTGACAGCCATTGCTGACCAGGTCAGCGAACTCAACCATGGCCTAAACGCCATTGACCGTGCGATGGCCGCTGCTATTTCGGCCAAGACCCCCACGGTATCCGCCACTCCCGTCCTTCCGACCTTCACTCCTGCCTCGAAAGCCGCACCTATTATCGTAGATGTTCCTACCTTCGATGGTGACCCAACCAACTGGAGCAGCTTTGAGAGGATGTTTAGAGCTGCCATCAAGACCCGTGGTTCTGGCCTGAGTAATACGGACATCCGCTCCACGTTGATCAAGTCCCTCACCTTCAAGCCAGCTCGTGAACTGGTCCCGGATGCACACGATTTGGATGTTCCTCTGGACGACCTTCTGGAACCCCTCCAAGAGAGATTTGGTGCCCCTTCCAAGGTTCTTCCAGCGCTGGTCAAGCGAATTTTGGCTCCCAACATGTTTCAGCCGACCTATGATTCATTGGTTGCCGCAGACAGTCAACTCTGCGTCACCTACGACTCCATCAAGGCCACCACTGGTGACTCACTCTCTAAATTCTTGGCCTTTGTGTCCCTAGCTCACTTCGACAAATCACTTCTTGAAAGCTGGGACATCTATGCCAGGGACAAGATCACCTTTCCAACCATGGAAGACGTGCGCAAGTTCCTAAGCGTGTCTCTCATCCACAAGTCTCCATCCTACGATCCTTCGTCTGCTGCTGCCACCACCTCATCATTGCCACCTTCATCCTCCTCCAATCCATTTGCTACGGTGATTACTCCTTCCATCCCGTCCCATCTACCCCTTCCTCAACGGCCGCAACTGCCGAAGAAGTCCCACACACGCTGCGTTGCCTGCGACCAGTATCATGGACTTCTCCGTTGCCCCACCTTCAACGCCATGGACGTTGACCGGAGAAACAAATTGGTTCGTGAGAAGCGTCTCTGCATCAATTGTTTCTCGTCCCAGCATGGCTGCAAATCATGCACGAGAAAATTCTCGTGCAGAACCTGCAATGCCAAGCACCATACCCTCCTTCATAAGGATCGTGTGTCTGCCTCTCCTCAGTCTGCTCCGGCCACTTCGGACTCTCCTGCAGCAATGACTGTGTCCTCATCTGGCGATTCCGCACCCGCAGATTCCGACCAGGAACTCAAGCCAGCCTTCCTCCACACGGTCATACTCTGGAGAACAACGGCCACACTGCTCGTGCCCGCGCTATTCTCGACGCCGGTGCCTGTGTATCTCTCATCTCCGAGAAGTTAGCATTCCAACTCCACCTGACGAGACGACCTCAGAGACTCTCCTTCCCCTAGCCCTAGCCCTAGCCCTAGCCCTAGCCCTTATTCTGTCGTGACTAACTTGTTTTCTCACAATAAGTCATACAGGAGTCCTCCAGTCACCTTTGCTGTGGTTCCAAAGCTACCATCCATGCCTATCCCTTCCAACCGTGACGAAATCGTCCGACTTCCGTCTCTCCTTTCTTACCAACTCGCCGACCCGGACTTGGGCAGAGAAGTCGACCTGCTCATTGGGACTTCCGACCTTTCCGTCTTCACCTCAGGGAATACCGTCAACATAGACCAGTTCCGTGCCATCCTGACCCCGTTCGGTACCAGCCTCTCCGGACCCCTCCATGGATCTGCTCCGTCTCCAACACTTGTTACCTCGGTCTCTCCCGATGATCTCTAGGACAATCTGTCTCGTCTGTGGGAGTTAGACCAAGTCCCTGATGCACCATCCCAATCTCCGGACGATGAGAAGGACATCCAATTCTTCAACGAGACGTACATGCGTGTCAACGGACGCTTCTCTGTTTCCCTACCAAAGGCTGCCAATCCTCCTGCCTTAGGGGAGACTCACCGACAAGCGGTTAGCCGACTCATCGCCAACGAGAAGTCACTGTCCGTCAAGGATAAACTCCAGGCGTTCTCTGTTGTGATGCAGGAATACCTGGACCTGGGACATGCTCACGTTATCCCTCGGGACGAGCTCCAGCTCCGCCCACACTTCTACCTGCCGGTCCACGGTCTTTTTAAAGAATCCTCCTCCACGACTAAGGTCCGGGCAGTGTTTGACGCCTCTGCCTGTTCGTCCACTGGTGCCTCCCTCAATGATACGTTGTCACCAGGTCCCAACCTCTATCCTCCACTTTCCGATGTACTCATCCGTTTCCGCCAACACCGTGTTGGTCTTTCCGCAGATATCTCGAAAATGTTTCGAGAGATTCTGCTCAACCCCGAAGTAAGGGACCTCCACCGCTTTCTGGTCCGCTCCCCGACTGGTGCGATACTTGACTGCAGGATGGAGCATCTCACTTTTGGGGTCAGTTGCTCTCCCTTCCTGGCCACGCAAGTGTTGCACACCCTGGCCAACCTCTACACTTCCTCCCATCCCAGAGCCTCTGCTGCCATTCTGTCGGACTTTTACGTTGACGATTTTCTCTCTGGATCTCACGACGTCGAGTCGGCAGACAAGCTGTGCAGGGAGTTATGCGACTTGCTTGCACAAGCTGGGATGGTCCTGAGGAAGTGGCGCTCGAATTCATCCGAACTTCATGCTCGTGTTCCAGACCATCTCCTAGAGAACAACGCCACTACGATAGCCCTTCAACCTCCTCACCAGGCACCCAAAGCCTTGGGTGTCCATTGGGATGTCACCGCGAGTAGTAGGCTTAGGACGATAGCGATGGCGTTTTCTCGGGATAGATGTGCTCAGATCAAGTCGAGTCAACAGGTGTACCAGTAGAGTCGCCCGAGAATCTAGTTCACCGCTGCAGCCAAGTGTGAGGAAGCCGGGTCAGTCAGGGTTAACTGAAGGCCACAGGATCCAAGCTTTTCAGGGTTAACTGAATACTTGCGAGTAGGCTGCCACCAGAGTTGCTGGGGCTGCCCAATCACCTGGAGGGTTAACTCTTAAGGTGTATAAAGAGTTTAATCTTTAAACTAGGCAGGAAATACAACAACTGAAAGAACGAAGATAAATAAACAAAATATGACTTGGAAACACGAACATCGACGATTGACGAACATCGACGAAATATGAAAGAAAATGATAACTACAACAGGTGAATGAATAAGTGAAATAATGATAATAGTTATTGATGGCTGTTTCTTGACACCAGGGAGAAACAGGTAAACCTAATTAGAAATAATAATGATATAACACAGTGTAATAGTTCAAGTTCTAATAATGTAGTGACTGTTTCACTACAGAAGTCACCAAGCGTGTCGTCGCCTCTGGCACTGCTGGAGTTTTTGACATTCTGGGTCTCTTCTGTCCTGCTATCATCACTGCGCGTATTAGCTTCCAGGAGACTTGGAAAAGATCTCTCACCTGGGATAAGCCTGTTCCGGACGACCTCCGGACTCGCTGGGACACCTGGGTCACCGACCTTCCATCCATCATAGCTCATGCTATTCCTAGACGACTTTCCAACTCTGACAGTACCCCGGTCTTCACATTGTTACATGGATTCTGCGACTCGTCAACGGTTGCATACGGAGCCGCCATCTACATTCGGCACGTCCTTGGCTCCACTACCACTGCTCTGGTCATTGCAAAGGCCAGAGTCCTTCCTGTGAAGCCTGTGACGATCCCACGGGCTGAACTCCTTGGTGCGCATCTGCTCGCCAAACTCCTTCATCACACTCAATCTCTCCTTTCCATCTAATCATCAGATGTCTACGCCTGGACTGACTCGGAAATCGTCCTTCACTGGCTGCCGAAGCATCCATCACACCTAGACAGATTTGTGGCCAACCGCGTCCATGCTATTCAGGATCTCCTACCCTGGCAGGCATGGTGCCATGTCTAGTCCGCCGACAACCCGGCTGACCTGGCTAGCAGAGGTGTATGAGCCCCGGACTTGGCTGCCTCCTCACTTTGGTGGTCAGGCCCTCCATGGCTTGCGCTTCCTCCTGCACAATGGTCTTCACACAAGCTTTCCAAACCTTCTACCCCTCTCCACTGCCTTGTCATCAAGCCCTGCCTACAACCGTCCGAAGAACAGTCCAAGTTCCTGCGTTTCCTGTGGACCAAATCCTCGTCCTTCTTCACCCTCGTTCGCATTGTGGCATGGATCCGACTTCTTCCACAATTCCAGTCCATCCAAACCTTCCTCAGACTCCGATCTACTCACCTATGACGAGATCACTGCTTCCAAATTTCTCCTTTACCGCCTCTCCCAGCTTGAACACTATTCCGATATCTTCACCTCGATCTCCAACTCGTCTCTCCTTCCCAAGGGTCACTATCTCCACAGGTTTGCGTTGTCTTTCTCCATCCATGGCCACATCCTGGTCTGCAGTCGCGTTCGAGATCCTGACTCTCCCACTTCTCCACTGCAACTTACCCTCCTTCATCCTAAATCCCAGCTCACCAAGCTGCTGCTGAGAACGCTACACGTCACTTACAGTCATGCTGGCATTACTGCAATGACGTCCAGTCGTCCATCCTTGCCAACTCCTTCCTGATTCCCAACCTCCACAACCTCCTCAAGCAGATTAGTAGAAGCTGCCATTCCTGCCAGCGGGCGTACGCTCAGCCCCTTCATCACATGATGGGCATGCTCCCCGCCTCAAGAACCACACCAGCTCCGCCTTTCCACCGCACCGGTGTGGATTTCGCTGGCCCCTTTGTAATCCGTCAGGGCCACACCCGAAGACCAGTCTTGATAAAGACTTACGCTGCCGTCTTCACTTGCCTTACCACCAAGGCTGTCCATCTGGACCTGTGTTCATCCCTGTCCACGGAGGACTTCATGGCCACCCTTCGACGCTTCACTGCTCGACGCGGCTGCCCTGCAGAGATCTATTCCGACAACGAAACCAACTTTCTTGGCGCCCGGGAAGAGATCCGCGAACTACAGAAGTTCACCGAATCGAAGAAGACAAAAGAAGCCATCACCAATTTCACAACATCCAATCAGATCCAGTGGCACCACATTCCACCGAGAGCACCGCACTTCGGTGGTCTGTGGGAAGCCGCGGTGAAAGCTATGAAGGTGCTCCTTAGAAAGAACCTGCAGCCCCACGCCCTCAAGTATGACGAGCTGTACACGTTGCTCACTGAGGTGGAGTCCATCCTCAACTCAAGACCCTTGGCTCCACTCCTGAGTGACGAAGCAACTGAAGGATCTTACCTCACGGCCGGTCACTTCCTGATCGGCAGACCACTGAGAGCTCAAAGATGTCAAACCTCCGCCGCTGGAACCTAGTCTCGAGACTAACTTCAGAGCTATGGAACCAGTGGCTCACCTCGTACCTTGCCTCCTGTTCCCAACGGTCAAAATGGACTCGTCCTGGACGACGCCTGGCACCACAAGACCTCGTGTTTGTCAAGGATGAAACACTGAAGACCAGAGACCGGCCCATCGCCATCATTGACGAAGTTTTTCCTGGAGATGACGGAGAAGTATGCGCCGTCTCCCTCCGCTGCCGGGGAAAACTGTACCGACGTCGTACAGCCATCCTGATCCCGTTCGTACCCGACGAGCCCGAAACCGAAGAACAGAATTCATCCACTCCGACCCCCGGGAGGATGTCTGGGACTCCATACCAGACAGAAGTATGAAGAAGTCTAAGCCCCAAGCCAAGACTCCAAAGTGTTAATAGAACAGATTATCACCTCTTCCCTATGTCCATATTTGTCCTTGAATGATATTCATGGCCCTCCTAACCCACCACACTTTGAGTCTTGTATGTCTATTTATATCTTGCTTGTATTGATGATAAATGTTACTTACCTCTGAGAACCTTAACCTTTGACACCGTTAGGGAGTGTGCTTTTTAGGCTGCTGCCCAAGACTGCAAGCTAACGCCAGCGGTTGCGGGTTGTACGAGCCAGCGTCAGATCAAGTAGGCAAACTGGTCCTTCTAATTATAGAAAAATCACCTGTGAGGGACACTCCCCCACACACTCTGTTAACACAAATATTGTATAAACGTACAATGAGCAGATAATACACTCTGTCAACACAAATATATATATAAACATACAATGAGCAGATAATACTCTGTCAACACAAATATTATATATATATATAAACATACAATGAGCAGATAATACACTCTGTTAACACATATTGTATATATAAACATACAATGAGCAAATAATACACTCTGTTAACACAAATATTGTATATATAAACATACAATGAGCAGATAATACACTCTGTTAACACAAATATTGTATATATAAACATACAATGAGCAGATAATACACTGCCAACACAAATATTGTATATATAAACACACAATATGCAGATAGTATACTCTGTTAAAAAAAATTCCTATAACTTATCTCAACAGCTAATAGATTACAGACGACACCAATTCTAATGATAGTAATTTTCTCATCATACGAGCATTCTAGAGAGCCACTAGCACATGACACGACTCCTCCTCTTCAATACAGCAAGCACAAGGCCAATAGTAGGGCATGTAAATGGCCCATTAATGTATGTGCAAAATCCTTGTATAGAAGTAGAATAAGAAAAGTAAAATAGCATGGAGAAAGTGAAACAGCACGGTAATTAATGAAACAGCATGGGGAAAGTGAAACAGCACGGTAATTAATGAAACAGCATGGGGAAAGTGAAACAGCACGGTAATTAATGAAACAGCATGGGGAAAGTGAAACAGCACGGTAATTAATGAAACAGCATGGGGAAAGTGAAACAGCACGTAATTAATGAAACAGCATGGAGAAAGTGAAACAGCACGGTAATTAATGAAACAGCATGGAGGAAGTGAAACAGCAGGTAATTAATGAAATAGCATGGGGAAAGTGAAACAGCACGGTAATTAATGAAACAGCATGGGGAAAGTGAAACAGCATGGTAATTAATGAAATAGCATGGAGAAAGTGAAACAGCACGGTAATTAATGAAACAGCATGGGGAAAGTGAAACAGCACGGTAATTAATGAAACAGCATGGAGAAAGTGAAACAGCACGGTAATTAATGAAACAGCATGGGGAAAGTGAAACAGCACAGTAATTAATTAAATAACATGGGGATAGTGAAACAGCACAGTAATTAATGAAACAGCATGGGGAAAGTGAAACAGCACGGTAATTAATGAAACAGCATGGGGAAAGTGAAACAGCACGGTAATTAATGAAACAGCATGGGGAAAGTGAAACAGCACAGTAATTAATGAAAAAGCATGGGTAAAGTGAAACAGCACGGTAATTAATGAAACAGCATGGGGAAAGCGAAACAGCACGGTAATTAATGAAACAGAATGGGAAAAGTGAAACAGCAGGTAATTAATGAAATAGCATGGAGAAAGTGAAACAGCACGGTAATTAATGAAATAGCATGGGGAAAGTGAAACAGCACGGTAATTAATGAAACAGCATGGAGAAAGTGAAACAGCATGGTAATTAATGTGAAACAGCATGAAACAGCATGGGGAAAGTGAAACAGCACGGTAATTAATGAAACAGCATGGGGAAAGTGAAACAGCACGGTAATTAATGAAACAGCATGGGGAAAGTGAAACAGCACGTAATTAATGAAAAAGCATGGGTAAAGTGAAACAGCACGGTAATTAATGAAACAGCATGGGGAAAGCGAAACAGCACGGTAATTAATGAAACAGAATGGGAAAAGTGAAACAGCAGGTAATTAATGAAATAGCATGGAGAAAGTGAAACAGCACGGTAATTAATGAAATAGCATGGGGAAAGTGAAACAGCACGGTAATTAATGAAACAGCATGGAGAAAGTGAAACAGCATGGTAATTAATGAAACAGCATGGGGAAAGTGAAACAGCACGGTAATTAATGAAACAGCATGGAGAAAGTGAAACAGCACGGTAATTAATGAAACAGCATGGGGAAAGTGAAACAGCACGGTAATTAATTAAATAACATGGGGATAGTGAAACAGCACAGTAATTAATGAAACAGCATGGGGAAAGTGAAACAGCACGGTAATTAATGAAACAGCATGGGGAAAGTGAAACAGCACGGTAATTAATGAAACAGCATGGGGAAAGTGAAACAGCACAGTAATTAATGAAAAAGCATGGGTAAAGTGAAACAGCACGGTAATTAATGAAACAGCATGGGGAAAGCGAAACAGCACGGTAATTAATGAAACAGAATGGGAAAAGTGAAACAGCAGGTAATTAATGAAATAGCATGGAGAAAGTGAAACAGCACGGTAATTAATGAAATAGCATGGAGAAAGTGAAACAGCACGGTAATTAATGAAATAGCATGGAGAAAGTAGCTCAGTAGCTACATTCAGTCACTCACTGTCTCTCTAAATTTCTGGATTAGCTTCCTCCAAAACTTCGTTCTAAACCTATTGCTCCTGTGATGCGAGTCCTATGTATTTCTTGAGGATCAGAGACTAATCTCCTCACAAACACTTCAGTGCCAACGATACGTAGTAATCGCTGCCACCAGAATTGACATCTCCCAGCCTCCCTTACGATAGCTCGTCTCTAGAGACTTCGCGCAGTCGCAGAGAGAATATTGGCAATAGTTAGAGTCTAACTGTAATTGCACTAACTGGTGAAGAACATCAACTGAACTGACTTTCAATTTCTGGTGCTGATATATAACTCAATAAATGAGAGCATGATGTGATAATGACAGCTGGGGTGATGTTACATTAATGAGAGCATGAAAAGTCATAATGTTCTCAATAGGTGAGATAATGGGTTCAGAGTGATGATGTACAGCTGGGATGATATTAAGAAATACATTAAGATAATAGAATATTAAGGAATGACACAGCATAGCACTGCACAGCAATGATTGCTATGAAAACAAGACACCCATACATTAACTAAGTTTTTAAGTTACAGTGTTCCTGATGACTATGAAGTCAATCCCCACTATTACTGAATGTGAGGGAGGCTTCTCTCACAGCTCCTCCAAATCTGTTCAACTAATCTGTCTAATAAAATAACTAGTGTGTTAAAAACAAAATAAAATATCTCCAACCAGAAACTATACTCGAACTATGTTTCCAAGGGTAGCGCTGCATGCACGTGCACTTACCCATACTATTTCACCACCATTAACCTTGGAAATATAAGTCCCAGTAGATTTCAGTTGGCACTATGTCCCTCTTTAGCGTTAAAGTTAAATTCTTGTTAGTCCAACAAATTTTGAGGACAATACATTGAGAACTAAGTTCTTAAGCAAGGTAATCCTGAAATCCAGAGATAGTGAGAGAATGATACAGTGTAGCTACAGTGCAACTATTAGTGAGTGATAGCACAAGTAACCATGCTAACACTCATACAAATACACGTCAACTTTTGAGTGTTGCTAAGGATTACACTTGAGCTTCAAGAAATGAGACGTGAAAAACTAGAACTTATACAGGGACTTACTAAGTGTAAAAATGTCTGTTCTTAGGTAGTAAATTATTCATTGATCAGCTTATGATTCGTATAAATTCAATGATTGAATGGAGAAAAACTGATAAATTATTTGAAAGTAACTCGGTCAGCACAGTGTTTAGGAATGTCAAGTTAGGATTCAAACTTACAAATTAGCGTGTTAAAAATTACTTGCCTTTACACACTGACTTTAACACGAGAGGTAGACCTCCCAAGTGGTCATGATGCCAATGGCTTATCACTATCTTGCTGATGACTGCATCTTGTTGTCTGAGAGTCTGGCTCAGCAACTCACAGTACTCTGGTCGATCAGCTTCCCCTGCATCCAACAGTAGTCTACTACAGACAACAAGTTATAGGCCACTTAGAACTATATAGTAAACTATATCACATTTAACAGTGACATGTACTCTGTAAGTTCTATATACAACACTAGGAACTATACAATACAATACACATATTATATTTGTAAAAAAAAAGTATAACATTCCAATTTGAAGCTTTATCAGCGATAACAACAGAGATTACTCAATTGACTCAGACGTTAACTTGGGACAGAATCCACATTTATGGCACAACACAAAATGTTCACTATGCTTAGCATATACAGTCATTATAACTACATCTGCCACCATCACATCTAACATAGAGCTATTACCCTCCACATCTAACTCTAGTAGCTATCTAGCTATTACCACATCTAACCCGAGCTATGGTTATCATATATAGCTACTACCACATCTAACTCTAGCTATACTTATCATAATAAATAGCTACTACCACATCTAACTCTAGCTATACTTATCATAATAAATAGCTACTACCACATCTAACTCTAGCTATGCTTATCATATACAGCTATCCACATCTAACTCTAGCTATGTTTATCATATACAGCTATCCACATCTAACTCTAGCTATGTTTATCATATATAGCTATCCACATCTAACTCTAGCTATGTTTATCATATATAGCTATCCACATCTAACTCTAGCTATGTTTATCATATATAGCTATCCACATCTAACTCTAGCTATGTTTATCATAATATATAGCTATTACCACATCTAGCTCTAGCTATGTTTATCACATCTATTATGCCACATCTAACTCTAGCTATGCTTATCATATACAGCTATCCACATCTAACTCTAGCTATGTTTATCACATATTATAGCTATCCACATCTAACTCTAGCTATATCATATATCATATATAGCTATCCACATCTAACTCTAGCTATGCTTATCATAATATATAGCTATTACCACATCTAGCTCTAGCTATGTTTATCACATCTATTATGCCACATCTAACTCTAGCTATGCTTATCATATACAGCTATCCACATCTAACTCTAGCTATGTTTATCACATATTATAGCTATCCACATCTAACTCTAGCTATGTTTATCATATATAGCTATCCACATCTAACTCTAGCTATGCTTATCATAATATATAGCTATTACCACATCTAGCTCTAGCTATGTAGTTTATCACATCTATTATGCCACATCTAGCTCTAGCTATGCTTATCATACTATAACTATTATCATCTCATCTAACAACTGTTACCACAGCGTCTTACATTGACAATTATTACCAAACTTTTGGTATATTAAAAGTTTAACATGTTACTGAACTGTTTTATTAAATTGCTATATTATTAATTCCAAAAGTCACAATAAACAGTACAGTGATTGTTACAACATTGGAACCCTTTACCAGAAGAATTGATCAGCTAGGTGCTGTGAAACACAAATTTAGGTTCACTTACTGCTCGACAATCTCAGAGAATGCCAGCTATTGAATGGCTGATGCGACCGATCAAACCCTTTCCCCACTTTGATGTCAAAGTTGCTAAGCACTAGTAGCATCATTGTGTTGAATTAATCAGGTAAATTAGTGCAGGAGCTACCATCACCTGACTTACTCCATGTTTAAATTATTATTTTATTCTATCCAAAGTTATAGTGAGTTTTAGACACAATAGCAAAATGAACTAAATATCTTAATGCTGGCTTCTTTCACGCATTCGTTCTTACCGGGCACCACTGCGTTACCAAAGCATCACTAGAAGTAATTGAAGCAGGGCGCAGTAGCACTAAAATTATATACTTACTTCCTTCCCGTGCCAATAACATAAGTGTTAGTCCCCTGCAGGGTATAAAACCCAGGATTCAAGCCAAGAACTCGCAACACCCTACAAGATAATCGTTCTACAGCTGGAAGTGCACTAGACATTTGTCGCTGTCACTGTCGCTGTGACTGTCGCTGCGACTGTCGCTGTAAAATAAATTACTGTTTTTATTTTTATTAAGCCGCTTTTAAAGTCGTTTACAAGCACTTGGTAAAGGGTTTCTTAGCTCTCACGTGAGTAATGTTTACTGCTTACTGCGAGGAAGGAATGGAATGGAAATAAGAGAGAATAGTAGTAGGATTCGCTTCGGCCAGCTCTCGCGCGGTAAAGTAGTCCTCTGCGATTGTAGCCTTGATGGAGGTAGTTACGAGAACTTCTGCCAGTTGGCTCTAGAAGAGGCGTGTTCTGGCGAGTTCCAATCTCGTGTCAGCTACGATTACGGAGACGAAACTAGTATACACGTTTACAAGTCAGGGGATCTCTTCTATTTATGTGTGACTAGCCGAGTCTTTGAGAAAAATGCGGCATATAATTGCCTATTGGAATTAGAACAAGAACTACGCGATGCAGGTCTTCAAGAAAGGGCGCTAGTGGCCTTACCATATGCATTTCGCTCCAACTTTCACCACCGCATGAGAAAAACCCTAACTCAATTTTCATCTCATGATAAGCTGGGTCGATTACAAGACCATGTTGATGATGTAACAGGTATCATGAAGACCAACATTGGAAAGGTGATGGACCGAGGAGATACTCTCAACAGCTTGCAGTCAAGAACAGAATCATTGGCTTTTGTATCCAATGAGTACAAGAAAAATGCCACCAAACATCGGCGCCAAATTTGTTGGAGCAATGCAAAGAGATGGATCATCATTTGCATTATTCTTGGTATTATATTTTTTGCTATCTTGGTCATAATTTTTATTGTTCTTGGGGCAAGAGGTGTTTTTGACTCGAAATAACCCTTGACTAATTCATTTTTAATTATAATATTATTTTTACCACTCGTTTTCTGTTATACATGAAGTTGCATATTAAAGTTTATATACATGTACAGTACACAAAATACTCCGCAAGTACAGTGGTTTGCTGGCGGCAGGCAGCACACGTGAACTGGGCCTACCCCCTTACCTCATTTTGTAACCGCCTTGACTTAATTATGGAAATGGTCGCTTAAAGAGGTGGGCGTGTTTAAGTTCACCTACGCAAATAAAAAATCGGGAAAGGTTCGAAATCGGCTAGAAGAAATGGAGCGTCTTTTATCTAGTGCTAATGAATTGTCCAATAAAGTAGAAAATAATGAAGTGGCTGCTGGAGAGCTGTTAAAACAGTGTGAGGGCCTCCAACAACAGCTGAAGGCTATGAGACAGGTGAGTTGTTTGTACCGGTATATAATATTGTTCGTGTAAGTAGTAGGTCCCAGTTGTGTTTAAGGGTGTCCACTGGGACTTGTAGAATAAATGGTGATGTTGTAAAAAGTCATATCTCTTGCCTAGCTGTGGCTCCCATCAATAGGGCTATTCCTATAACTCTGACCACTAAATAGAAAAATGAAGAATGCTATCCTATGTGGCTAATGTGTGGAGAACTTGTAGTTTCTGGTCGTCTCACATAAGTATGTATTGACTGGGTGGTTTAAACATCTGCACATATTGAATGGCATGCCGTATAAGATATACTCTGGACTATTTCTCACTACAAGTTTGAAGTAACAACTTTAGTGTGTAATTGCTCAACAATAAACAGCTTGAATAATAGGACTTGAAACAACCCTTACATTATGGCTATAGATAGGCAGGGATGACTGCTTGAGTCTGCCTGTTTGCTGACACTGTAAATGTGGTACGATGCCTGTTGCATAAAATGGCCTAATCCATACTGGGATTTTTTTTTTCTTGCTGTCTGGATTTGCATAATTCAATCAGTAAACATCACTGGTTCTGAATTGGTAATAAGAATTTAATTCCCTTTGGACAAAACTATAGATATAGATATTAGGATTAAAAACAGTGATACATATCTCTAATTTATTGCAATTGTAAGAGAACTATACTGCCTGTAAATATATAGTAGTTGTTGTTTTGTAGGAGAGCTATACTGCCTGTAAATATACAGTAGTTGTTGTTTTGTAGGAGAGCTATGCTGCCTGTAAATATACAGTAGTTGTTGTTTTGTAGGAGAGCTATACTGCCTGTAAATATACAGTTAGTTGTTGTTTTGTAGGAGAGCTATACTGCCTGTAAATATACAGTAGTTGTTGTTTTGTAGGAGAGCTATACTGCCTGTAAATATACATTAGTTTGTTGTTTGTAGAGAAGCTATTGCGCCTGTAATTACAGTAGTTGTTGTTTTGTAGGAGAGCTATACTGCCTGTAAATATACAGTAGTTGTTGTTTTGTAGGAGAGCTATACTGCCTGTAAATATACAGTAGTTATTGTTTTGTAGGAGAGCTATACTGCCTGTAAATATACAGTAGTTATTGTTTTGTAGGAGAGCTATACTGCCTGTAAATATACAGTTAGTGTTGTTTTTGTAGAGAGCTATGCTGCTGTAACTATGCAGTAATTTATTGTTTTGTAGGAGAGCTATGCTGCCTGTAAATATACAGTAGTTGTTGTTTTGTAGGAGAGCTATACTGCCTGTAAATATACAGTAGTTGTTGTTTTGTAGGAGAGCTATGCTGCCTGTAAATATACAGTAGTTGTTGTTTTGTAGGAGAGCTATGCTGCCTGTAAATATACAGTAGTTGTTGTTTTGTAGGAGAGCTATACTGCCTGTAAATATACAGTAGTTGTTGTTTTGTAGGAGAGCTATACTACCTGTAAATATACAGTAGTTGTTGTTTTGTAGGAGAGCTATACTGCCTGTAAATATGCAGTAGTTGTTGTTTTGTAGGAGAGCTATACTGCCTGTAAATATACAGTAGTTATTGTTTTGTAGGAGAGCTATGCTGCCTGTAAATATACAGTAGTTATTGTTTTGTAGGAGAGCTATGCTGCCTGTAAATATGCAGTAGTTATTGTTTTGTAGGAGAGCTATACTGCCTGTAAATATACAGTAGTTATTGTTTTGTAGGAGAGCTATACTGCCTGTAAATATACAGTAGTTATTGTTTTGTAGGAGAGCTATACTGCCTGTAAATATACAGTAGTTATTGTTTTGTAGGAGAGCTATACTGCCTGTAAATATGCAGTAGTTGTTGTTTTGTAGGAGAGCTATACTGCCTGTAAATATGCAGTAGTTATTGTTTTGTAGGAGAGCTATGCTGCCTGTAAATATACAGTAGTTGTTGTTTTGTAGGAGAGCTATACTGCCTGTAAATATACAGTAGTTATTGTTTTGTAGGAGAGCTATACTGCCTGTAAATATACAGTAGTTGTTGTTTTGTAGGAGAGCTATACTGCCTGTAAATATACAGTAGTTGTTGTTTTGTAGGAGAGCTATACTGCCTGTAAATATGCAGTAGTTATTGTTTTGTAGGAGAGCTATACTGCCTGTAAATATGCAGTAGTTGTTGTTTTGTAGGAGAGCTATGCTGCCTGTAAATATACAGTAGTTATTTGTAGGAGAGCTATACTGCCTGTACATATACAGTAGTTGTTTTGTAGGAGAGCTATGCTGCCTGTAAATATGCAGTAGTTATTGTTTTGTAGGAGAGCTATACTGCCTGTAAATATACAGTAGTTGTTGTTTTGTAGGAGAGCTATACTGCCTGTAAATATACAGTAGTTGTTGTTTTGTAGGAGAGCTATACTGCCTGTAAATATACAGTAGTTGTTGTTTTGTAGGAGAGCTATACTGCCTGTAAATATACAGTAGTTGTTGTTTTGTAGGAGAGCTATACTGCCTGTAAATATACAGTAGTTATTGTTTTGTAGGAGAGCTATGCTGCCTGTAAATATACAGTAGTTATTGTTTTGTAGGAGAACTATACTGCCTGTAAATATACAGTAGTTGTTGTTTTGTAGGAGAGCTATACTGCCTGTAAATATACAGTAGTTGTTGTTTTGTAGGAGAACTATACTGCCTGTAAATATACAGTAGTTGTTGTTTTGTAGGAGAGCTATACTGCCTGTAAATATACAGTAGTTGTTGTTTTGTAGGAGAACTATACTGCCTGTAAATATACAGTAGTTGTTGTTTTGTAGGAGAGCTATACTGCCTGTAAATATACAGTAGTTGTTGTTTTGTAGGAGAACTATACTGCCTGTAAATATACAGTAGTTGTTGTTTTGTAGGAGAGCTATACTGCCTGTAAATATACAGTAGTTGTTGTTTTGTAGGAGAACTATACTGCCTGTAAATATACAGTAGTTGTTGTTTTGTAGGAGAGCTATACTGCCTGTAAATATACAGTAGTTGTTGTTTTGTAGGAGAACTATACTGCCTGTAAATATACAGTAGTTGTTGTTTTGTAGGAGAGCTATACTGCCTGTAAATATACAGTAGTTGTTGTTTTGTAGGAGAACTATACTGCCTGTAAATATACAGTAGTTGTTGTTTTGTAGGAGAACTATACTGCCTGTAAATATACAGTAGTTGTTGTTTTGTAATGACTGGACATGAATGTGGACAGCAATGAGATAGATCAGTCAACAGCGAGTCTTCAACAACCAATTTCTAATAAATGCCACTCGTGAATAGAGGCTGCAGTAAAAACTGAGTAAATAGTAGCCATACAAATTCAATGTTTCACTGCCTTACTGGCTCCCACACTTATTGAAGCAACTCTAAATTTTAATTCAACATGACAGTGAAACTAATTCAACATGACAGTGAAACTAATTCAACGTGACAGTGAAACTAATTCAACTTGACAGTGAAACTAATTCAACGTGACAGTGAAACTAATTCAACATGACAGTGAAACTAATTCAACGTGACAGTGAAACTAGTTCAACGTGACAGTGAAACTAGTTCAACGTGACAGTGAAACTAATTCAACATGACAGTGAAACTAATTCAACGTGACAGTGAAACTAATTCAACGTGACAGTGAAACTAGTTCAACGTGACAGTGAAACTAATTCAACGTGACAGTGAAACTAGTTCAACGTGACAGTGAAACTAATTCAACGTGACAGTGAAACTAATTCAACATGACAGTGAAACTAGTTCAACGTGACAGTGAAACTAGTTCAACGTGACAGTGAAACTAGTTCAACGTGACAGTGAAACTAATTCAACGTGACAGTGAAACTAGTTCAACGTGACAGTGAAACTAATTCAACGTGACAGTGAAACTAATTCAACGTGACAGTGAAACTAATTCAACGTGACAGTGAAACTAGTTCAACGTGACAGTGAAACTAATTCAACGTGACAGTGAAACTAGTTCAACGTGACAGTGAAACTAGTTCAACGTGACAGTGAAACTAGTTCAACGTGACAGTGAAACTAGTTCAACGTGACAGTGAAACTAGTTCAACGTGACAGTGAAACTAATTCAACGTGACAGTGAAACTAGTTCAACGTGACAGTGAAACTAATTCAACGTGACAGTGAAACTAATTCAACATGACAGTCCAATTCAACATGACAGTGAAACTAATTCATTGTAACACAGTGTCAGAAAGTAAATGTATTAGTGAAACTAAACTATCTTTGAAGTTTATGCATGCATCAGACTCCAGTTTTACTGTTACATATGTAACATATTTGTATATATAGTACAGAGATACACTACAAGATCTGGGAGGAGGGGTTGAGTCTCGTGTGCGATTGCCAAACATAGAGTTTGGCTATGTGCGTCACCTTCAGCAGGACAACTCAGAACTGCGTTGTCTTCTAGAAGAACATCAGGCTGCTCTTCAGATGATCATGACCAAATACAGACAGCAGGTCAGGTTTATGGTTTGTATAGAATACAGTACTATTCTATTTTTAATACAGACAGCAGGTCAGGTTTATGTAATAGTTAGAGCATAAGCGCTTAGGTACTGGTGGATTTAGTGTACACAGCCCTTGGGCTTCAGTGCACTAAATCCACCAGTACCTAAGCGCGCATGCTCTAACTATTTTAGATCCAGTTTACGCATGCCCAGTTGCCACTAGCAACTTTGTTTATCAGCATTTTCGCAGAAATGGCTAAAGGCAAAGGCAAAAAATAGTGCACACTTACCAAGTTAGTACACCTAGTAACAATATAGCAAAGGGAACTAAGGTTAGTTTAGATCCAGTTGCTATATTGTTACTAGGTGTACTAACTTGGTAAGTGTGCACTATTTTTTGCCTTTAGGTATATGAACTGTGCATACTAACCACCCTTGGGGTATTGCTATTTTTGAGTTTTAGTTTAATAGAATAGGCGGGATAAAGCAGGGAGCAGGTTATGTGAGGCGGATATGCGAGGGTCTACTACTCTCTCATAACCACCTATATGGGACCAGCCCTACCATATAACTCTCCTGCTGCCGCCAGGAATTTACCATAGCTAGCTGCTTTACCCGCTGGAGCAGCCCAGGTAGAATTAGATCTGGAGATAACAGCTGGCATAAAGTAAACTTGCTAAAGTAAATTTTAATTGAATTTTAATTTTGGGCCGAAATCGCTTGACACCGAAAATGCTGATAAACAAAGTTGGAACTGTGCAGTCCTGGGTAAACCATGCGCTTAGGTACTGGTGGATTTAGTGCACTTAACCTTTTTGCCCTCTGCTGTCCCTGCCCGCCTCCCTTATTGCCTACGGTTTGCTGGAAATACAGGGTGTCCTCTTGCCTTACAGGACAAAAGGGGAATTATTTGCCTATGATAGTGGCATCCTCTATGCCACACTTCGCTGCCATAGTCGCCGCACCTTTCCTGAAGCTGTGCCCAGAATAACCCGTGCTATCCACTCCTTCATTTCCTTCACCATCTTAGCCCTTGTCAGTGGGCGGCCATCCGAATAGCGGAAGAGCGGACCTGCGCCTGGACCTCTAGCTACCATAAATGTCAGCACCGCGGATACTGGGCACAGCTCATCTTGGGTGTGTCCAATATGAACATCCAGGCCCTTCCTGAATGGGTCTGTTTTGGATGCTTTCAGACGAACTCTCAAGGCCCGTGGCTTGGTAATGTTATCCACCAGAATGTCTTGGAAAGACAGATGAGCCCCCATGTCGAAGGCCTCAGCCGATGGGACTGTAATCTCCCCCAGCCTGAAGAAGCCAAAGAAGCATAGCGCTGCTGCTGCCCACAGCATTCTGAGTTCAGGCCAAACGCGGTGGCAGTATCAGCAGACTTAGGTTGCCCATCACGACAGACCACCTACGGAAGCTGAAAACAGTATGGGTAAGGGGAGATAACCCACAGGAGGGGCCCTGATTCCTCTCAGAACCTGGACCAGCCTTGCCATCTGACAGATTTCTGGGTCCTTCCAACCTCCCGCCAAATGCAGCTGTCTGACCCCTGCCAAGTAGCATTTTATTGAGCTATGGGCCAGACCCTCCTCCGCCAATCTTGCCGCGAAGCGGCATAATATGTGTTCCTTCACAGGTAGTGGGTGCAGGTGTGTGTCTGTGCAGAATGACAAATACTTCTTTTGTGCTGATGCGTATGCTTTCTTGGTGTTGTCTGCTTTCTTGGTGTTGTCTGCTTTCTTGGTGTTGTCTGCTTTCTTGGTGTTGTCTGCTAATCCCTGTTGAAAGTAGAACTCCACTGCTCTGCCCATCCCTGTGATGTCCAGTCTGGTTTCCGAACTAGCAGCACGTCTATCACCGCCGCCGGAATCTCGGTGGGTGTTGGATCCGCCTGCACGTGCAACATACGAAACCTTGACATTGCATTTCTAGAAAGTGCATCTGCTAATGTGTTGGTCTTGCCCGCTATGTGTGTGGACACGATTTCAATGTTGAACCTCGCTTTCAGGAAGGCCAGGCACCGCAGCAAATGCATACATTCCTTGTCCCTGGCTGTTCCCTGGTTGACAATAGCAACTACTGCTTCGTTGTCGCACAGTACCTGGATGGTGGCGTTACGCCATTGCCTGCCCCATACGGTCACTGCCAGTACAATTGGAACCAGCTCCTTGTACGTAATATGCGACTCCTGCGTTTCTTCCTGCCATTGCATGCGAAACCAGTGATTGGACCAGCAAGCCCCGCACCCCCATGAGCCAGATGCATCAGTAGCCACTACTTTGCTGACCCTTGCTTCTGGGTGGCCTAGCAATACGCGCACACCATTCCAGGTCTCACAAAACCTCCACCACCATTCTATATCAGATCTTGCCTCTGTACTCAGCCTCACAAAATGATCCAAGCGCTTTGCTGTAGTGGATAAGTCTATCAACCTGCGAACGAAGGTTCTACCCGCTCTGACCACTTTGCTAGCGTGGGCCAGCAGGCCCACCAGCGACAGTAGCTCTCGCTTTTTGCACGCTCTTCTTTTCCGCCAGTAGCCCAATTCTGCTTTCAGCCTGCTCAGCTTTTCAGCTGGCAACTTCAGCTCCATTGCAATAGAATCTATCTCTATGCCTGTGAATGAGATAGCTGTATCTGGGCCCTCGTCTTTTTCCGGCTCTGGTGGCAGGCCCAGATGCTCACAGGTTTCGTGCATGATTACATTGTTGTTGCTACATTCTGCTGACCTGGGTGCCCCCAGTGTAATAAAATCATCAACGTAATGAAATACCACAGACGCCCCTTTCTGCTGCATCACCCAGACTGCTGCATCCGCCACCGCCGTGAATATCAACGGGGCCGACCTCAAGCCAAACGGCAGTGCCGCATCAATCAGCACTTTCTCCCGCCATTGCATCCCCAGCAGCTGCCTGTCTCCCGGGTGAATTGGAATGTGCCTGTATGCTTGTTTGATGTCCATCTTCGCCATGAGGGCTCCTTTTCCCAGCCTGGCTACCTGCTGTGCCACCTCGTCCACTGACACATAGGATAGGCTCGCTAGTTCTTTGTCGATGCCATCATTCACGCTACCACCTTACGGGGCAGATAAATTCACAATGAGTCTGTACTTGCCCGGCTTATTCTTTTTTGGTATCACCCCGAATGGGCTACAGTGAATGCCTAATTCTCTCGCCTGCACTGGAGTGCCTACCTGAAGCAACCGCCCCTGCTTCACCTCAGCCTCGATGTAAGAGTCAACAACCTCCTCATGCCCCTGTGCTGACTACATATTCTTGCCATTTTCTTCTAGCTTTACCTTCTGTGCATTGTAGCCGATTTTAAACCCCTCTGCCACTCCCTTGACTATAGTTTCTGCCAGCGTCCTGTCTGGGTGACCTGCCAGTTCTCTCTCCCATACTCCCTTGCACAATGGAGTAATCACTCGACTCAACTCGTCTGGCAATACCTCTCGTACACCGACCGAGTCATCTGTCAGAGCCTTCAGCTGGGCACCGCTGACCTCGTGTGACCCCTGCCCTCCAGTAGGCTCTACTGCAACATAAGAAACAACCCCTCATAATAAAATTTTTATTTTATTTTATTACTAGTGGTGTGCTTGAGCACAAATGGCGAGCGAGCCTAAAGACTATACTATTTTTATTGACTTCTAACACTGAAGCTACTGAAAATAAGGTCAAGTTTTTAAATTTAGCATACAGGGTAAAGGGATTTCAGTGCCATAGTAACAACTCTGCAACTGCTTGAATTGAAGGAAAAAACAACAACAACAAAACAATACACGTTATTTAAACGTTTTCTTTGTGATACTAAGTAGTGGTTGTAACACACAATGCTTTGACACAGCTGGACATGCACCTACACAGACTTACCTTCGCAGTAGTCTAGTGGACAATGTATTTTCAGGTAAATACTGTTGCGCAAGGCTTATAACCATGACAAAGAGCGCATTGACTTACCACCGCCACTAACTCGAATAGAAATGGAAGTCCCTTAAGTTGTCAAGTTTGAACTGCACCGGCAAAAGAATTCAAAACGGTAAACAATTCAATTTCTAGGGTGATACGGGTACTGATCGATCACCAGAGGACTCTGTTTAGTGCAATTTGGGACGGGGTCGACAACCGAACTAACACAAAAACGCGAGGGTCAAAGTACAAAATGACATACATACGTCCAAACATATATACAAATAAATAAACATCCCCGATTTTTTCATTTTTACCCCTGTAAGTGTCTCGCTCGCTACGCTCGCTCGCCAATTATTATTTTTTATAAACCAGTGCCCCCTGCTTCTACCCATTGTGTCCCTAGTTACTCCTATCTACCCTTACTAACCCCGCCCCCCTCTCTTTCATTTTTATTTTATATTTTATTTATTTATTTATTTATTTTTAATTTACTTATTATTATTATTTTTATTTTATTTTATAACCTGCCCCCTGCACTTAGCCACCAGGTCTACAGTATTCCCTTCACATCATCATAACGTCTGACAATGCAAGTCTGCATTATATGCACAATAGTGCATTATATGCACAATAGTACAGTTCTAAGGTTGACTCGCTCCTACTTGCACTTCGCCGCAGGATGGCCTCCACCACATCTGGCACACACGTGAGCGAATTTGCACTCCTTGCCATACTTGCAGTCGCCGTTGTACCGGTTGAATTTGATACATACTGTCTTGCCGCCGCTCCCTGTCTCCCTGCTATGCGGCTCCATCTGACCAGGCCCCATGCTCCATGACCTCTTCCTTGGTCGATGTGGACATTCGGCTGTCTTGTGGTCCAGCTCCTGGCAGTTGTTACACCAATTTTCTTTGGACAGCTCCTGACCAGTAAAACACTGTGCATATAGGCTAGGGTCTACTTTCGCCCATTGCATTTCCGGATTGCCTGCCGCTTCCTGTCGAAACTGCTGGTCGTATATGACCCACGCTGGCCAGCAATATCTTTTACTTGCTTTGGCTATGACTGACATGTAGCCCATTAGATCTGGCAGTAGCACTGGATATTTGCTTGACAGCACTGTCACGTAGATAGCAAAACACTGCCCCCATGTCGCGAAGTCAGGAATAGTCCTCCTAGACTGCAGCAAGTCCGCTGCCTGTACTAGCACTAGCTGACCCTCTCCTGGCTAGGATACCGGTCTGCTCTTGCCTTTCGCCGGTGGCAATTCGGTAAAGTCAACATATTGCCTCGCTATGATCCTGTCCCTGAGCTTCTGTGTGATGGGAGGAAGACCTGTGCCCACGCACGTCACCTTTGAAACCATCGGCTGAGACCGTGAGCTGCCTGCCTCGCTGCCACCCTCACCGCCTTCATGGTCCTCGCTTGCTCTGTCTGCTGGGGATTCTCTCACCCCGCTTGCTACCAGTTCCCTCGCCGTCGGCATAGTCCCCGCAGCATCTGCATAGTAATCACATGTCTAGCTTGGTGCCTGCTATCGCACAACTTGCGTCCTAACTAGCAACAGTATCTGCCCGGCAGTCAAATTTCTCGCCTTGTGCCTGCTATCGCACAACTTGCGTCCTAACTAGCAACAGTATCTGCCCGGCAGTCAAATTTCTCGCCTTGTGCCTGCTATCGCACAACTTGCATGCTATTTCCGTCATAGCATCTGGCCTGTGCCTGCTACTGCACCACCCGTATGCTACTTTAGCCATAGCATCTGCGTGATAATTACATGTCTAGTTATGTGCCTGCTAATGCACCGCCTGCATCCTAACTAACCCCAGGTCTGCCCAGTCATTCCCTGCCTGGGTTTGTGCTTGCTGTCGCATGATTTGCATACTAACTTAACCACCGCGTCTGCACAGCAATTACAACTAGCTTTACCCTGCTACGGAACAACATGCCTCCTAACTGGCCAACCACTTGCCCTTGCTGCCCCTTCCTCACCCATCATGCACTACAGGGGTCCTGTCCACCTCCCTAGTAAAGTTTCACAGCGGCAACCGCTGGAGTAGGGCTTGCTGGTGTAGGACCCCTTCACCTACCTCCCACTACTCTTAAGCCCATTGCCCTCACCTTCGCTCGCGCGAGCCGAGTCTTCCCTAGCGAGTATGCGTTGTGTCACGCCTTCTATCAATGCCTGCATGGTGGCCTCATCGATCTGAACTGCCCGAACTGCGGCTGACCTCTCTGCCATGACTATCTTTTGCTTTCTTTCCGTTACCTGCTGCTGTCAGCCGTCTCTTTGCTGCCACGTGCACTCCGCTCACGTGCTTACCCTTTACTTACTTCCCCCCATATGCCCTGCCCTCCTTTCCGTGCTTCCGCCTATTTCGCGAGACATCACTCGGGTAGGTTAACTACGTTTAAACATGTTTAATCTCCATTAAATGCACCAGTACCCAAGCACTTATGCTCTAACTATTACATAGAATATAGTACTATTCTATTTTTAATACAGACAGCAGGTCAGGTTTATGGTTTATATAGAATACAGTACTACTTTATTTTTAATACAGACAGCAGGTCAGGTTTATGGTTAGTATAGAATATAGTACTATTCTATTTTTAATACAGACAGCAGGTCAGGTTTATGGTTAGTATAGAATATAGTACTACTCTATTTTTAATACAGACAGCAGGTCAGGTTTATGGTTAGTATAGAATAATTATAGTACTACTCTATTTTTAATACAGACAGCAGGTCAGGTTTATGGTTAGTATAGAATACAGTAATATAGACAGCAGGTCAGGTTTATAGCTTGTATTCTGTCACACTGTTGATTTTGGTATGAACTTACTGAGAATGGCGATTTAAAATCTTGTGCTACTTTTTTTAAATTTCAGGCTGATTTTTTTCGATAATAGTACGGTGCATAATGTATGGGGACAATTCCTATTCAATTGAAATCGCACAGAGGAAGTGAAATAGCACAGTAGCTATGTGAAATAGTATGGGTAAGTGCGCATGCGTGCAGCTTTAGCCTTGGAAATGGACAGTTCGAGTAGTTTCTGTTGGAGACTATGTCATTCTTTAGCGCTGAAGTTCTACCCAGATTAGACGGAATTTTTTCAACAGATTAGGAGGAGCCATAGGTCGAATATGAAGTTCCAGAGAAAGCTAACCCTGAAATTCAGAGATAGTGAGTGAACCATACAGTGTAGCTACAGTGCAAATGATAAAAAAAAAGAAAAAGAAAAAAAAGCTGCCCTGCTATTAGTGAGTGATAGCACGGATAACCTGTGCTATTAGGGATCAATAGCACTCATAAAGCAATTGAAATAAGACTTGGCTTTACCTCGTGCTATTTCAATCGCATTACTCATGCTAAAATGGTACGGTTACCTGTGCTATTACTCATACAAACACAAAACTGTCAACTCCGTGTAGGTAATAGCTTTTGTGAGTAATACCCCTATCATCATGTCACAATCACATGAGCAAATAATTTCTTGCTTCCTGCAGTATTTTTACTTTATGCTGAAAATTTAACTAAGTGCCGAAATTGGAGTTTCGCATTGAAAACTTTATACCGTGTTGGCAAGCGAGCGATCGAGATTCCGTGGTGTTTATTTATTTTTTTTATTTTTTGCTTATTTATATGGTATGTGCAACCTGTTTTCACCCTAATAAAATATCAAAGTAATGAAATAATAAAAAAATTGAAATTTAAAAAGTAGAGTAAAATCATGAATAAAATGATATGAATGATTCAGTGTGAAGGACATAAAGTAATACTGGAATGTGTGGCCTAGCTAAAGGTGTAGGTGATTTACTGGATTCTTCACATTACTGTTGAGTACTTCAGAAGTTCGTCATACCAAGAAAGTAAGAATAGAGTTTAAATACACGCTTAAGCATCAAACAATCAGACTTACTTGAGGAGGCATTCAGCAGCAGTCCTGCGCTTCTTTTCCTTGAAGATTTGTGCTACATTAGTAGCTCCGGATCATCCTCTGCAACCTTCAGCCAGTTTGAGCGCGCAACTAGAAGTTCGTATAAACGATAAACTACGAGTGATTAGTTATAACCGGGCATATGTTGAATACAACCGCGGAAGAAACTGCCATAGCTTTTTTCATTTCAACAAGTAAACATACGGTAATAATGCGCACCTTAGACCCGCCCGTTTTTACCCGTGGATGTCATGTTTTCGCACATTTGAGCTACTACTTGTCATGTGACCTTAATTGGTTTCCGGTTTCGCTAAGTGCATTCCTCTTTTGCCACATTTGTGGTCATGCCAACTCAACGTAGACATACTATAGCTCGCTCGATTAAATGACCATTAAATGACCATACGTGTTTGTTATTGTAGTATCAGGTGACCACACATGTACATGTGTTTGTTTATCATTGTATTAATGAGTTTGTTATTTTGGCTGTAGGTAAGTGACTTTATGACCACTAATAAAGAGAGAGGAAGTTTGGAAGAAGAAAGTCACCTAGCTCAGGTGAGTGTGTGTATTTGTGTGTATTTATGTGTGAAGTCACCTAGCTCAGGTGGGTGTGTGTATTTATGTGTGAAGTCACCTAGCTCGGTGAGTGTATGTGTATTTATGTGTGAAGTCACCTAGCTCAGGTGATGTGTGTGTATTTATGTGTGAAGTCACCTAGCTCAGGTGAGTGTGTGTATTTATGTGTGAAGTCACCTAGCTCAGGTGATGTGTGTGTATTTATGTGTGAAGTCACCTAGCTCGGTGAGTGTATGTGTATTTATGTGTGAAGATGTAGGGAGAAATACACGTACACATTTGAAGAAGCAATTTACGTCATGTGACTATAGCTGTGCATGAACATCCTCTGGTGATTGTAAAATAGTTAGGTAGGTATGAGGAGACAGGGACACGAGGAGATAGGGATACGAGAAGATAGGGACACGAGGAGATAGGGACACCAGGAGACAGGGACACCAGGAGATAGGGACACGAGGAGATAGGGACACCAGGAGATAAGGACACGAGGAGATAGGGACACCAGGAGATAAAGACACGAGGAGATAGGGACACCAGGAGACAGGGACACGAGGAGATAGGGACACCAGGAGACAGGGACACGAGGAGATAGGGACACCAGGAGATAGGGACACGAGGAGATAGGGACACCAGGAGATAAGGACACGAGGAGATAGGGACAGGAGAGATAGGGACACGAGGAGATAGGGACACCAGGAGATAGGGACATTAGGAGATAGGGACACGAGGAGATAGGGACATGAGGAGATAGGGACACGAGGAGATAGGGACATGAGGAGATAGGGACACCAGGAGATAGGGACACCAGGAGATAGGGACACCAGGAGATAGGGACACCAGGCGATAGGGACACCAGGAGATAGGGACATTAGGAGATAGGGACATGAAGAGATAGGGACACCAGGAGATAGGGACACCAGGAGATAGGGACACCAGGAGATAGGGACACCAGGAGATAGGGACATGAAGAGATAGGACACGAGGAAATAGGGACACGAGGAGACAGGGACACGACGAGATAGGGACATGAGGAGATAGGGACACCAGGAGATAGGGACACCAGGAGATAGGGACACCAGGAGATAGGGACATTAGGAGATAGAGACACCAGGAGATAGGGACACCAGGAGATGGGGACACCAGGAGATAGGGACACCAGGAGACAGGGACACGACGAGATAGGGACACGAGGAAATAGGGACATGAGGAGATAGGGACACGAGGAGATAGGGACACCAGGAGATAGGGACACCAGGAGATAGGGACACCAGGAGATAGGGACACCAGGAGATAGGGACATTAGGAGATAGGGACATTAGGAGATAGGGACATGAAGAGATAGGACACGAGGAAATAGGGACACGAGGAGATAGGGACATGAGGAGATAGGGACACAAGGAGATAGGGACATTAGGAGATAGGGACATGAAGAGATAGGACACGAGGAAATAGGGACACGAGGAGATAGGGACACGAGGAAATAGGGACACGAGGAGATAGGGACATGAGGAGATAGGGACATGAGGAGATAGGGACACAAGGAGATAGGGACACGAGGAAATAGGGACAGGAATATTTATATTAATTTGTGACATTCTATTTTATAGCTAATTCTGTGTGTAATTTATGGATTCTTTATAACGAATTCTATGTGTAATTTATGGATTCTATTTTATAACGAATTCTAAGTGTAATTTATGGATTCTATTTTATAACTAATTCTATATGTAATTTATGGATTCTTTTCTGTAACTATTTTTTGGCATTTTATTTTAGTTTCTAACATGTGGCATTCTATGTGTGCATTCTTATAAAACAATTTGGCTTGTACACTTTTCTTAGATACAGTATGTATGTGACTAGATACATTGTTATATATACTAGTGATGTGCTCCAGCACCAATGGTGAGTGAGCCATTGTGTGCACAGGTAATTTAAACGAGGTAAAACTTTTTAAAAATCGTATTAAGTTCATTTTTGCCATTACAAGATCTGTAATGAAACGATACATTTATTTATTAGCCTGAAGGTAAAAACATTAAATCTGATAAAAGTTAATTTTTGCCATTAAATATCTGTATGCAAAAAGGCTACATTTCTTTTTATTTGCCATAACTTAATGTTCTAGGCTGCTATTCACCTAGGTGGGTGGGTACATACCTCGCTCCTATTCACCTAGGTGGGTGGAGTCTATTTATTCCTAAAAGTACCTACAAGTATGGAGCCGTTGACCATTAATTTTAGCTATCAAAATATGGAATTACTTTCTTGCCTCTATTTTTCTGAGTAATAGTAGCTTAAATAAACATTCTGACTATCTAAAGGACCAGTAGATCCTGACAAAAAGCACCCAGCTACTTAAAACAGCTGATTGTTTGAAGTTACGTAATGTAGAAAGTTTTCAATACCTTAGTAACCACTTGCCACAACTTTTTGAGAATTAAAAGACAATTTTATTAACAATAGCACAGTTTTGAGCCACTTCCTTACTATAGGTGAAACTGGAGGGAAGCTAAAAGCTGTTGGAAAAAACAGCTAATTGATCTTAGTGCTATTCTTTAGCTAAGCAGTAACAGTAACACACAACATATTCACACACACACACACACTTGTGCACTAAATATACCAATACAAGACTTACATTTTGACTATTGAGGATCTTTTGGTAGGAACAATACAGTTGCATAAGATGTATAGCTATGACAAACAGTGTAATAAACTGGGTAACTTACCACCGCTCCTAATCCTAGTAGAAATTAGAGTTGGGTAAGTTTGTAAGACTTAATTGCGTCCTGTAACATTCAGATCATTCCAGAAAACTAATTCAAAGAGGTAGACGATCAAATTTCCTAGAGACGGATAAACCAAAGGATTCTTCTGTTTAGTGGAATATGGGATGGGGTCGACCACCAAGCGAATGCAAAAATGTGAGGGTCATATGTCCAAACATATGTATATAAACAAATATCCCCAGTTTTCGATTGTGTTATCCCAGATTGTGTCTCGCTCGCTTCGCTCCCTGACCAATTATATAGTAAGATTTGGCTACATAATTGGTAATATGTTATGTGTAGGATTTGGCATGTCGCACAGAGCAAGTGTATGACCTTGCTGCAGTGATGTATAGAGCTGCTCAAGTAGAAGACAACACTTCACAGGAAATGAGCGAGAAACTAGCAAGATTAGAATATGAAAATAAACATTTAAGAGAAGTTCTTCAGCTGTCCTGTCCAGTACAGTCCACTGAGTATGAAGAGAAGCAAGGGGATGAGGTTCCACAGCACACTTCAGAACAATGGCCGAAAATGGACTAGAAAAATGTCATGCCTACATAAAATCATTCCATCCATTTTAGCCACTCAGAAACTTGTAGCTAGTGATGTCTTTTCTGTAAAATTTGTTGCTGTTGTTTTTTGTTTGTTTGTTTTAAAACAAACTTGACAATACTGTAGCTATGTAAAGGTTTAACCCAAAACCCAATTAGTGATCTACTCTCCTGGCTCCCATTAGGAAGATAAACCTAAACAATACAACCTTACTAAATAAAAATAACTGACTGAAGTGCACAATCAATTGGTTATCTGATTCTTGTGGTTTACTTCCCGTCTTGTGCGGTTTTATTCAGGTGGCATCAGTACTTCTCAGTTTTTCAAATTCTTTTCAGGTATAATTCAGTTCTTGCTTTAGTTTGATAAACCTTTAAAACTATTAAGTGCCTATTGTTACTATACGTATTGGATCTCTGAGTCTAACAGATGTCATGCTGATGCCTATTCACAAAGACAAAATAGGCAACATTGAACAAACAGACATTGCTAAAGAAGGAATGAAAGAAGAGAGTTATTTTATGGCGCAAAATAATTAATTAAAATAAAATTGTGACATCAGTAGTAAAGTAGTAGTCTGGCAGAACATGTGCCATACTTGCAAAAAAAAAAAAAAATTTTTTTTTATAGTATCTATTGTGCATATAGCAAGTTAAATACAATCACTACCTGGGTAGCTATTGTGTAGTGCCCAGAGCAACCTCAAGTTAATATACTAGTCTCAATTTTATATGCAAATGATTTTCAACGAAATTTAGTTAGAGTGTACACAAATCAATGTTATACAATGTGATGCATCAATAAATAGCAATGCCCACACTCAAAATATTCATGGCTGTCCACTCCAACTGGAGTCAAAGTGTTAATTGAACGTTTTACTTGATGAACAACACCGGACATCGGTCAACAGAGGACTGCAAAAGCTAAAGTGGGACTAACGTATTCTAGATGTTGGTGCAATAACTCTAGCATATAATAGGGTTTTCTGAAGTGCACTTTCTAGCATTAGTTTTAAATTAGAGTTAATTTTAGGTATAATTACTCAAACTATTTAGTTTCAAATAGCTACAACATAGGCATGTTAATTAATATGAGTAAATTGCTGCCAGTTGCCAGATGTAGTATTTGATACTGTTAGACATGGCAATAGTTGTGCTTTGTTGATTTGGGCTTCATTTCATCCTCTCTGAATCATAAACATATGTGTTCAAAGTGGGAATTCATGATTTTGTCATTCACCCCTTGTATCAGACTACAGGGCAAATTTAAAAGGGGTTATTTTACAACACTCAAGACACACCCACTTTAATTGTTAAAATGAATGCATGTTACATGGAAAAAAAATATTGAAAATTACAAACTAGAATACTGGAGTCTACATGAAAAATTTCTCCAAGAAAAGTCTATAGATGGTGTTTATAGTGATATCAATTTCATAGCAGCAAAGCTGGTAAAGAATGTATCTTCTGGCAGACTTTAGACAATACTTAAAGTTGCTTTTAATCTTCTTGGCTACATTTTCAATTGCCTCACTTTTGCCATTAGTATCATCAGGAATTGCATAGAATAATTTTATTGCACTTGATTTGTTGCTATGAGTAATGAATATCCTGGAGATGATAAGGTAATGACATCGCTTTAAATTTTTCATCCACCTTAGCATTATCCTAGACATTCACACCTTCCTGCATTACTCCATGTACATTTCAATAGAATTGTGTATGCTTTCTTTGTTTTCCAGTCTATTTTGAAAAATAGAATCGAAAGTAATGTCAGCCTTTATTGATCAAGAAAATTGTATTGCAATCTACAAATACCTCGCATAGAAACCCTCGCATTGTATTGCTCAAAAAGCCAATCCTCTCCACAAAAGAGAGAGTGATGCTGAAAATACAAGTTAAGCTTTCCAGTCATACAGTTTTATTCTTACTGGTGACACTTTGGTAGTTTCACTGTGCTTTTAACTGAATTGCTTTCTTGAGAACATATGTTTTTGACATACTTTTGATGAACTATTATATAATCTATAATGCTTGCTAACTGCTCCAGCTCAGCATGATCTTCTCCCTCTGCTGCACTTTAAGATAGGGATAATTCTTTGAAGAAAAAAATTCTGCCTTTCATGGTGATCCAGACTTGAAACTTTGTGCAGGAATTTGCACATTCTTGTCTATATGTATGGGACCAGACAAGGTACCTCAAGCTAACCCACACACTAAATGTAATATCCTGGCATTGTATTGCCTTATAGTACAGTACTAGTAAAACACTGACAAACATGGACATAAATAATGAGGCAAAGTGATGAAGGTGAAGATAACCAAATGGTCAGGTGTAGAAATGCTACAACCTCATATCTACCTAATAGACATGTACCAGAGTGGAAGAGTAACACTGCAAAATTGTTGTTGTTTTTAATTTTGCCTCATTATTATCTCATTGATCATCACCATTTTTTAGCTATGTGGTAGAGCTAGGAGGGCAACACCATGCCAAGGAGATATTACAGATATGAACAGTAGATGTTGCTAAGTTGCTTTGCTTGCATGCAAACCTGCCATAACATTGAAACAATCATATCTCTATCAATTTAAATATAGCTAGCTATATCATTAACTTCAATTGAAAAGTTAACGCCACAAAGTAATTATACACCCCTACTAGTAGTCTGGCTAGCCATGGGTCGGACTTCCAGACTACACCCTTACTTATGCTAGTGAAATAGCTACACACAAGTAGGAAGGAAAATTTAATTTCGCTGGAATGAAACTAAAAATTAGCAATTCTGCTTACGAATTGCCTGTTTTATTCGCTAGAAACTAGCTATGAACAACAAGGCTAAGAAGCGTAGTGCTAAATTCCTAACCTACTCATCCTCCAGACAACACTTATATTCCACCAATCGCTACGCGGGGAAGGTATGTCTCTTTTGCTACACACCGGGGGGGAACACGACTCTCACGGGCGGCGGCGTAGAGCCATCTCTAAGTGTGTGTGAGACGGTAAGCTAGTGTACGTAATCTAGTATAGTAGCACCGCCCGGCCCCGCCCACAAGCGGAATCTAGTTGAAGCACCGCCCATTAGTGCATGGAAACACAACCCTCCTAATATGCATAGCCATTACCCCCACAACCACCATCTTGTCTCTGTGAGAGTAGCGTACTCCGTCTGTGCTGATAAATAGGATAAGAGCGACGTAGGCCAGTCAGCCGGTGAAGGCGAAGCAACATGTCTGACGACAACTCTGCAGCAACGAAAGCCGTAGGGCCTTACCTACTTCAACGTACCTTAGGCAAGGGACAAACAGGTGAGTAAAGGACTCGGTGTGTTTGTGGTGATGACCTATAGTTAGGGGAGAACTTGTATTTGTCTGACCAGTACACACTCGAGCTTCAGCTGATTTGACTATAACAACTCTGCCTTGTTATTATAACCAAATACTTGTAAGGGATAGAAGAGGAGGGTCCATGACAGTGTGTATGCATTATTAAGTTGTTGGTGCTATGATATGTTGTGTGGCAACAGGTCTGGTCAAATTAGGAGTACATTGTGTTACCAGGAAAACGGTTGCAGTAAAAATCATCAACAGAGAAAAACTTAGCAACTCTGTGCTCATGAAGGTGAGTGTGTGTGTGTGTGTGTGTGTGCATATGTCTATAAAAGTGTGTGTGTGTGTATGCGTATGCACACATGCACTTGTGCATGTACTGTGTATGCACACAATGGAATATGTGAGTGAGGTATTGTGTGTGTGTGTAGGTGGAGAGAGAGATAGCCATTATGAAGCTCATAGATCATCCACATGTCCTGGGACTGTATGATGTCTATGAGAGCAACTCTTACTTGTGAGTTAGCCTGAGGAAGGGAGGGAGAGAGGTGTAGTGGAGACCAGCATTATCTACAAGCTAGGAACAGACATTTGGATGTACTACATGCACGGGGAGACCACATGTGTCCTTTCTTACAAACAAGCTCAGACATGCTGTGGGAATGGGGAACATTTGAGACTTGGGAGAGAGATTTGCTTTTAGATTTCAATGATACATATGTATGTATGCATGCATGTATGTATGTATATGTCATGCTTAGTACAAATGTATGCTAAGTACCAGAAAAAGTGGCACGTGTAAAAAAATACTCAACATTGCCTCTATTAAATCACAAGCACTTATACTAAAACAGTTTCTTTTTTCTTCTCCTCTGTGTTACAAATATTTTACATTCTTTAGGAATAGCCATAAATTCTTGAATATTAAAGTGTTTGCTCTGATGAAACTGTCATGCTATATTTCTAAGCCATAAGTTCAAAAATGTGAAGATGGCATGTAACATATGTGACAGTCTATGGGAAAAGGGGGCACTTCACGCAAAAATTGAAATTGAGATATAGGTTCCAGAAGTAAGTCATAGGAAAAATTCTTTCTTTCTCCTATTTTTTTTTGTTGCAGAATTAGTCTTAGTGACCCTTACTCTAAGTCTGGCAAAGTTCAAACACCACACCCCCCCCCCCCCCCCCCCCCCCCGAGGCTACTTTAAAACGTAAACATTTGTGCTGGTGCAAGAAATTTAGGAGGAAAGACTTTGAAATAGTCCCAATAAAAATAAAGGCAAAGAGCTACGGAGACAGATGGGGACAGACGTTCACAGTAATGTCTTACAAACTTAGCGGAGTTCCTGATTAGTGGCGGTTGTAAGTTACCTTGGTTAATGCACTGTTTGGCATAGCTATATGCCTTGCATAAAAGATTTGTTCTTACTTGAAAATCTCTTGTCCAAACAGTCAAGTCACTAAAAGAATACAATATGATGCTTTATCTACTAGAACTCTGGTACAATAGACCATTTTCTAGAGAATGTACTTGGAAAGGCAGCTAGCAGATTGCTTACCCCTAGAAAATTAATTGTCCAATAGTCAAGTTGCAAAGAGAATACAATATAAATATTGTGCTAGTATATCCAGTTGAACAAAAAATTCAAAATTGATTTCAGTCAGACCAACTTGCTCACCATTTCCTGTTAGCTTAGTATTTACACGAGTGCCTCAGGCATGAGTGTAAATACGGCCAATCAGACGAGTGATTCTGCAATATCCAATGAATAATAAATTTATAATGTACTACTCATGCGTGAATACCGTAGTAGCGAGTTTCATGTGCAATGTGCACTTGTGTAACCTGGGGGGGGGGGGGGTATAGTGCCACAACGTGATAACTCTGAACACAGTTGATATGGGGAAAAATTCCATTAGACTTGCTACATGACAAAGAAAAGTGTTGAATTTGAAACCAAGTTTGAAATAATTCATATATAATTTGGCAAGCTAATTAGACTGGCATTTTTAACTCTATTTTGCATATATTGGTCTTTTAATTAGCTACAATAATAGTCACATGTGGCTGGTGTAGAGGCGGGGCTATAGCTGCTCTCCTTTGTTTGCCCTCAGAATTGAGCCACTGTTGGTGGGACCTCGGCAATTCAGTCCTTCTGTATGTAGGTGCTAATATTTGATACAAAAGACAGTAAACGAACTTCACACATCTGCTACCGTAGCATAACAATTTGACCAAGTTTGCTGGCCTGAAAATGGCCAATCAAACTATATTGAAATGTTATTATAATAATATTAAACATTACGTGCGTGAAATCCAGTAAATATTGCCATACCATGCACTGTGCCAGTTAGCTCGTTTGATTATTTGGTGGGTGTGTATGTGGACTGTCAGATGTGAAGATGGAGCTTTGCAGTGTTATACTCAGCAAATACTGAGCACAAACTTATCAGCAAGATAGCTATCCATCAGGCTGGTCATCAGGTACTGGTCATCAGATCCACCAGGTACTGGTCATCAGATCCATCAGTACTGGTCATCAGATCCATCAGATACTGGTCATCAAATCCATCAGATACTATTTATAGTCATCAGATCCACCAAGTACTAGTCATTAGATCCATCAGGTACTGGTCATCAGATTCATCAGGTACTGGTCAT
>WLWD01001847.1_pt1 | contig 41562 bp, 33 predicted proteins | sample 6712731 | NCBI WGS metagenome assembly WLWD01 (sample SAMN12718690, study PRJNA576275) | sponge metagenome | isolation source: marine sponge | host: Mycale hentscheli | place: New Zealand: South Island, Marlborough, Capsize Point | collected 2014-11-01
TATCTCCCTAGAGTTCACTGTCCCTAGTGATATCTCCCTAGAGTTCACTGTCACTAGTGATATCTCCCTAGAGTTCACTGTCACTAGTGATATCTCCCTAGAGTTCACTGTCACTAGTGATATCTCCCTAGAGTTCAGTCACTAGTAATATCTCCCTAGAGTTCAGTCACTAGTGATATCTCCCTAGAGTTCAGTCACTAGTGATATCTCCCTAGAGTTCACTGTCCCTAGTGATATCTCCCTAGAGTTCACTGTCACTAGTGATATCTCCCTAGAGTTCACTGTCACTAGTGATATCTCCCTAGAGTTCAGTCACTAGTAATATCTCCCTAGAGTTCACTGTCACTAGTGATATCTCCCTAGAGTTCACTGTCACTAGTGATATCTCCCTAGAGTTCACTGTCACTAGTGATATCTCCCTAGAGTTCACTGTCACTAGTGATATCTCCCTAGAGTTCACTGTCACTAGTGATATCTCCCTAGAGTTCACTGTCACTAGTGATATCTCCCTAGAGTTCACTGTCACTAGTGATATCTCCCTAGAGTTCACTGTCACTAGTGATATCTCCCTAGAGTTCACTGTCACTAGTGATATCTCCCTAGAGTTCACTGTCACTAGTGATATCTCCCTAGAGTTCACTGTCACTAGTGATATCTCCCTAGAGTTCAGTCACTAGTGATATGTCCCTAGAGTTTCACTGTCACTAGTGATATCTCTAGAGTTCAAGTCACTAGTGATTCTCCCTAGAGTTAGTCACTAGTGAATCACCTAGAGTCAGGCACTCGTGATATCTCCATAGAGTTCACTGAAATAGTGGATATCTCCTAGAGTTCACTGTCACTAGTGAATCTCCCTAGCGTCACTGTCAATAGTGATATCTCCTAGAGTTCAGTCACTAGTATATCTCATAGAGTTCAGTCACTAGTGATATTCCCTAGAGTTCACTGCTCACTAGTAGTAATATCTCCTAGAGTTCACTGTCACTAGTGATATCTCCCTAGAGTTCACTGTCCCTAGTGATATCTCCCTAGAGTTCACTGTCACTAGTGATATCTCCCTAGAGTTCACTGTCACTAGTGATATCTCCCTAGAGTTCACTGTAACTAGTGATATCTCCCTAGAGTTCACTGTAACTAGTGATATCTCCCTAGAGTTCAGTCACTAGTAATATCTCCCTAGAGTTCACTGTCACTAGTAATATCTCCCTAGAGTTCACTGTCACTAGTGATATCTCCCTAGAGTTCAGTCACTAGTAATATCTCCCTAGAGTTCACTGTCACTAGTAATATCTCCCTAGAGTTCAGATACCTCATCTCTTGAAGTGACACAATAATCACGCTCACTAGCTAATAAAAAAGTGTGAAATAGAGTGAATTACATAAGGTAGCTTAGAATTGTATGCTAGCGGCTCTAACTGGTTGCAGGTACAAGACAAGTAACTAACTCTGATGCTAAGTCTATTAACGGTGAGTGCGCATGTAGGTGAGCTTAGTTAGCTAGATTATACTGACCCTTTCTCCGGTGCGCACTGTCTTGAAGACCGGCATACTGGCTGTAGGAACTACTAACGAAGAAGAACGGACTAGTTATCACGGACGGACGGACTGACGGGAGGGCTACAGTGTATCCAGACACACTGAAGGCGTCAATACTTGTTCCCAAAGCGAAGCTTGCGAGGAAACCAGGTCCGCACCTACTGGACGAGATTGGAATGCTTTCATTGGGCGTGGCCGTTAGTTGTGGAGGAAGGGGAGGGGCTCCTTTGGATACGTATAAACCACACCTCCGAAGGGCGAGCACACGCCTATACCGCTATTTCCATGACAACTACTCATTTTACCAGTGAGCAGTAGTAATGGTGGACGTCTCACCGCCTGTGCTGCGTCTGTCTACGGGATACGAGGCCACGCCTTCCAGGAATACTGCTGCTTCTGTTGCTGCTTCTGTTGCTCCTTTTAACAATGAAAGAAAGAAATTAATTACCAGCTTTCCTCCGACCACAGGCGAGACCACAGGGGAGACCACAGAGGAGACCCTTCTATCTGAAGATGGAGGACACACAACAGTTGCTGCAACATCCTCATCTGTGGTAGAACCTGCCACACCCACATCTACTATGGATCCTGCTGCATTGCCAGAACCTGTCACGCCCACATCTACCATGGATCCTGCTGCATTACCAGAACCTGCCACGCCCACATCTACCATGGATCCTGCTGCATTGCCAGAACCTGCCACGCCCACATCTACCATGGATCCTGCTGGATCATCAGAGGCTGTCATGACTACGTCTGTGATTCCTGTCACTATTACACCAGTGTCCACCACTAGGAGCTATTCTGCAGCTTCAACTGGTGTCATTGGCTCTCCATGTTCTAGTGCTCATTTCCAACGGACAAAACCTCTCGCAGTCAGAGAACTAGCAATTCTGAAGTGTGTCCGTTACTACGTGACTAATATTCCTGAGGTATATATATATATATATGGGCAAGTCCCTATCTTTTATATCCTAGTATATAGTTATCATCTGGTAAGGTGTCATTGTCTGATTACTAAGGTGTCATTGTCTGACTACTAAGGTGTCATTGTCTGATTACTAAGGTGTCATTGTCTGATTACTAAGGTGTCATTGTCTGATTACTAAGGTGTCATTGTCTGACTACTAAGGTATCATTGTCTGATTACTAAGGTGTCATTGTCTGACTACTAAGGTATCATTGTCTGATTACTAAGTTGTCATTGTCTGATTACTAAGGTGTCATTGTCTGACTAAGGTGTCATTGTCTGACTACTAAGGTGTCATTGTCTGATTACTAAGGTGTCATTGTCTGACTACTAAGGTGTCATTGTCTGATTACTAAGGTGTCATTGTCTGATTACTAAGGTGTCATTGTCTGATTACTTACTGGGTGTCATTGTCTACTGGTTGTATTGTCTGATTATAAGAGTGTCATTGTCTGGTTACTAAGGTGTCATTGTCTGATTACTAAGGGTGTCATTGTCGACTTACTATAATTGTGTCAGGTCTGATTACTAAGGTGTCATTGTCTGATTACTAAGGTGTCATTGTCTGATTACTAAGGTGTCATTGTGTCTGATTACTAAGGTGTCATTGTCTGACTTACTAAGGTGTCATTGTCTGATTACTAAGGTGTCATTGTCTGACTACTAAGGTGTCATTGTCTGATTACTAAGGTGTCATTGTCTGACTACTAAGGTGTCATTGTCTGATTACTAAGGTGTCATTGTCTGATTACTAAGGTGTCATTGTCTGATTACTAAGGTGTCATTGTCTGGGGACTACTAGGTGTCATTGTCTGATTACTAAGGTGTCATTGTCTGATTACTAAGGTGTCATTGTCTGACTAAGGTGTCATTGTCTGATTACTAAGGTGTCATTGTCTGACTACTAAGGTGTCATTGTCTGATTACTAAGGTGTCATTGTCTGATTACTAAGGTGTCTATTGGTGTCATTGTCTGATTACTAAGGTGTCATTGTCTGATTACTATTACTAAGGTGTCATTGTCTGATTACTAAGGTGTCATTGTCTGATTACTAAGGTATTGTCATTACCTCTGATTACTAAGGTGTCATTGTCTGATTACTAAGGTGTCATTGTCTGATTACTAAGGTGTCAAAATGTTGAGACCCAGGTCTAAAAATCATTGAAATTTGCTGTAATATTGAAATTTCTATAAATGTTTTTTTAATCCTTTTGACTTCGTAGCTGCATATATGGGAGCACAGACTTGCATTTTCCGATTTGTTTTTAAGAATCTATTACACTGAAGATTGTACGTCTTTTTAATAAATACACCCATGATAGGGCTGTGATTATCTGAATACAAAGATAGAGAACTTTTTGGACTGAGAAGTTCCAGAGTGCAGCACAAGTAACTACGAACATTCAGAATAGAAAATATGACCTGGGGTTTCAACCCTGCTGGTTTAGGTTCAGAGGTCTGCAGTCTTTGACCTGGGTTTCAACCCTGCTGGTTTAGGTTCAGAGGTCTGCAGTCTTTGACCTGGGTTTCAACCCTGAGGTTCAGAGGTCTGCAGTCTTTGACCTGGGTTTCAATAATCTCTGATGGTTTAGTCTTGCAGTCTTTGAAATATTCTCTGCAGTCTTTGACCTGGGTTTCAATAATCTGATGGTTTAGGTTCAGTCTGCAGTCTTTGACCTGGGTTTCAATATTCATGTGGTTCAGAAGCGTGCAGTCTTTGACCTGGATTTCAATATTCTGTGATGGTTTAGGTTCAGAGATCTGCAGTCTTTGACCTGGGTTTCAATATTCTGTGATGGTTTAGGTTCAGAAGCCTGCAGTCTTTGACCTGGGTTTCAATAATCTGTGATGGTTTAGGTTCAGAGGTCTGCAGTCTTTGACCTGGGTTTCAATATTCTGTGATGGTTTAGGTTCAGAGGTCTGCAGTCTTTGACCTGGGTTTCAATATTCTGTGATGGTTTAGGTTCAGAGGTCTGCAGTCTTTGACCTGGGTTTCATTTCTGTGTGGTTTAGGTTCAGAGGTCTGCAGTCTTTGACCTGGGTTTCAATATTCTGATGGTTTAGGTTCAGAGGTCTGCAGTCTTTGACCTGGCTTAGAACTCTGTATACTGGAAGTGCATACAGTGTGTATTCAGCACAAGGTCAATAGTTCACAGGGTTCTTGTTTACTAAATTTGTTTCACTGCAATTGTTCTCTAGGAGACATATCGTTGCCTTATTCTGAACCCTCGGACTATTCCCAATCAGTGACTAATGTGAAGGTTGTGTTTGACGCTCTGCGCGAGGATAAGTTTGACCTCTGGGACACAGACAGTAAGTTCTTATGCTCTAATTATAGATTATAATAAAATTGCAATTATAAGTTTTAGATGCATTGATACTTTAGTTAGTCTACATTACTCAAATCGACACATATAACCATCATTCCCTAGACTATAGGCAGTTGCTGCATCATTCCCTAGACTATAGGCAGTTGCTGCATCATTCCCTAGACTATAGGCAGTTGCTACATCATTCCCTAGACTATAGGCAGTTGCTACATCATTCCCTAGACTATAGGCAGTTGCTGCATCATTCCCTAGACTATAGGCAGTTGCTGCATCATTCCCTAGACTATAGGCAGTTGCTGCATCATTCCCTAGACTATAGGCAGTTGCTACATCATTCCCTAGACTATAGGCAGTTGCTGCATCATTCCCTAGACTATAGGCAGTTGCTGCATCATTCCCTAGACTATAGGCAGTTGCTGCATCATTCCCTAGACTATAGGCAGCTGCTGCATCATTCCCTAGACTATAGGCAGCTGCTACATCCCCCTAGACTATGCAGCTGCTACATCATCCCTAGACTATAGGCACTGCTGCATCATTCCCTAGACTATAGGCGTTGCTACATCATTCCCTAGACTATAGGCAGTTGCTACATCATCCCTAGACCTATAGCACGATAGTTGCTGCATCATTCCCTAGACTATAGGCAGTTGCTGCATCATTCCTAGACTATAGGAGTTGCTGCATCATTCCCTAGACTATAGGCAGTTGCTGCATCATGCTACATAGACTATAGCCAGACTATAGGCAGCATCCTTCCCTAGACTATAGCAGCATTCCCTAGTTGCTGCATCATTCCCTAGGACTATAGGCATTGCTTGCATGCATTCATTCCCTAACTATAGGCAGTTGCTGCCATTCCCTAGACTATAGGCAGTTGCTACATCATTCCCTAGACTATAGGCTACATCATTCCCTAGACTATAGGCTGCACATCATTCCCTAGACTATAGGCAGTTGCTGCATCATTCCCTAGACTATAGGCAGTTGCTACATCATTCCCTAGACTATAGGCAGTTGCTGCATGATTCCCTAGACTATAGGCAGTTGCTACATCATTCCCTAGACTATAGGCAGTTGCTGCATCATTCCCTAGACTATAGGCAGTTGCTGCATCATTCCCTAGACTATAGGCAGTTGCCATCTAGACTATAGGCAGCTGCTACATCATTCCCTAGACTATAGGCAGCTGCTACATCATTCCCTAGACTATAGGCAGCTGCTGCATCATTCCCTAGACTATAGGCAGTTGCTACATCATTCCCTAGACTATAGGCAGTTGCTGCATATTCCCTATACTATAGGCAGTTGCTGCATCATTCCCTAGACTATAGGCAGTTGCTGCATCATTCCCTAGGCAGTTGCTGCATCAGGCAGTAGACTATAGGCAGTTGCTGCATGATTCCCTAGACTATAGGAGTTGCTGCATCATTCCATCATTCCCTAGACTATAGGCAGTTGCTGCATCATTCCCTAGACTATAGGCAGTTGCTGCATCATTCCCTAGACTATAGGCAGTTGCTGCATCATTCCCTAGACTATAGGCAGTTCTGCATCATTCCTAGACTATAGGCAGTGCTGCATCATTCCCTGGACTATAGGCAGCTGCTGCATCATTCCCTGGACTATAGGCAGTGCTGCATCATTCCCTGGACTATAGGCAGTGCTGCATCATTCCCTGGACTATAGGCAGCTGCTGCATCATTCCCTAGGCAGCTGCTGCATCATTCCCTGGACTATAGGCAGCTGCTGCATCATTCCCTGGACTATAGGCAGCTGCTGCATCATTCCCTGGACTATAGGCAGCTGCTGCATCATTCCCTGGACTATAGACTATAGGCAGTTGCTGCATCATTCCCTAGACTATAGGCAGTTGCTGCATCATAGACTATAGGCAGTTGCTGCATCATTCCCTAGACTATAGGCAGTTGCTGCATCATTCCCTAGACTATAGGCAGTTGCTGCATCATTCCCTAGACTATAGGCAGTTGCTACATCATTCCCTAGACTATAGGGAGTTGCTACATCATTCCCTAGACTATAGGCAGTTGCTGCATCATTCCCTAGACTATAGGCAGTTGCTGCATCATTCCCTAGACTATAGGCAGTTGCTACATCATTCCCTAGACTATAGGCAGTTGCTGCATGATTCCCTAGACTATAGGCAGTTGCTACATCATTCCCTAGACTATAGGCAGTTGCTGCATCATTCCCTAGACTATAGGCAGTTGCTGCATCATTCCCTAGACTATAGGCAGTTGCTGCATCATTCCCTAGACTATAGGCAGCTGCTGCATCATTCCCTAGACTATAGGCAGCTGCTACATCATTCCCTAGACTATAGGCAGCTGCTACATCATTCCCTAGACTATAGGCAGCTGCTGCATCATTCCCTAGACTATAGGCAGTTGCTACATCATTCCCTAGACTATAGGCAGTTGCTACATCATTCCCTAGACTATAGGCACTATAGGCAGTTGCTGCATCATTCCCTAGACTATAGGCAGTTGCTGCATCATTCCCTAGACTATAGGCAGTTGCTGCATCATTCCCTAGACTATAGGCAGTTGCTGCATCATTCCCTAGACTATAGGCAGTTGCTGCATCATTCCCTAGACTATAGGCAGTTGCTGCATCATTCCCTAGACTATAGGCAGTTGCTGCATCATTCCCTAGACTATAGGCAGTTGCTGCATCATTCCCTAGACTATAGGCAGTTGCTGCATCATTCCCTAGACTATAGGCAGTTGCTGCATCATTCCCTAGACTATAGGCAGTTGCTGCATCATTCCCTAGACTATAGGCAGTTGCTGCATCATTCCCTAGACTATAGGCAGCTGCTGCATCATTCCCTAGACTATATGCAGCTGCTACATCATTCCCTAGACTATAGGCAGCTGCTACATCATTCCCTAGACTATAGGCAGCTGCTGCATCATTCCCTAGACTATAGGCAGTTGCTACATCATTCCCTAGACTATAGGCAGTTGCTGCATCATTCCCTAGACTATAGGCAGTTGCTGCATCATTCCCTAGACTATAGGCAGTTGCTGCATGATTCCCTAGACTATAGGCAGTTGCTGCATCATTCCCTAGACTATAGGCAGTTGCTGCATCATTCCCTAGACTATAGGCAGTTGCTGCATCATTCCCTAGACTATAGGCAGCTGCTACATCATTCCCTAGACTATAGGCAGTTGCTGCATCAAATAGAATTTGAGATATGGTGAATTCAGAAGACTGGTTTTATTTGTGTATGTATGAACACTGAGCAGTAGCTAATTATTAAACACTCAGAATCCAGGCATTATATGTGACCGTCTATGGGAAAATCGGGCACAACGCGGCATGCGTAGATGTCGCAAAAAGATCGATTTAGTTCTTAAAATTGTATTAAATAAGCCTAACGAAGGGAACGGTTAGGCGATATATAGCGGGAATGGCTAAAGCTACGGTGATAAAACTTGGAGAGCTTAATATCTGCCTGCCGAGGAGTGTGTAAGTGCAAAAAAAAAATTTTTCGTCCGGGCGCGTTGTGCCCGATTTTCCTGTAGACGGTCACATATAAATAGCTAGCATAAGAGAGAATGTGCTAGCTGCTGTTATTCACTTGGTATTGGCTAAATTCTAACTTAGTTAGAATTTAGTGTAGCCGGATTAGTAGTGTTGCCTACAGAGACGGTAATAATCAATTAATAGTGTGCCAACAAAAGTTAAACACAATTAACCCTTTCACCGGCGGATTTATTTAGACATTTTGAAAAAAATTATATAAAATCAGGACTATAAAATGGTCCATAGCAACCATAGAAAAAAATTGTCTTTATAAAATATACATTACAGAAAAAATGTTTATGTTGCCTAGCAGCCAATGTGTGGTAATTACCACTTGTAAACTATAACATGAATATAATTATCTTGTAAACCACGACAATGAATAACGTTATTTTGAACTCCAGACTGGTTCAAGCCAGTCCATCGATTATTTTACTGTACAGCTACTTCATGGGACAAAACTAATCAAGTAAGGTTTCATATTTATCCTGGGCTCAATTTCATGAATATTATTTAGATAATTCCAGTATAAAAAAATGTATTAGACCTATCTTTCTAATCATTATTCTTCAAACAGGTTATTATTTCTATAATAGACCAATAATCAGTAATGTTGATGTGAATTTGAGATGATATGTGTTTATAAAATATAGAGCATGAATAACCATGAAGTACAAAAAATGAATAACTGAAAATTGTGCATAAACTATCAAATATTGTGCATGAGTCATTACAAAATATATATTTCAAAAATATGGGCAGTTAGTTTCATGAAGTGAAGTCTACAAGGATGTGATACTTTTGAAACAGCTTCTTCCAGATGATACACATAAATGCACTTTGCAGTACTCACATTGAACACGAGACGCATGGTGATTCCCAACAGCAGTAAGCTTATTTGTTCTTATAACTGACAGCACAATTCCCTTTTCTATCTGCATGCTTAGGCCAGTGACCTAAATTTACATTCAGTCTATTAGCTGAAGATGCTCAACAGATCGTGGACGACCAGCACTACGACATCTTGTAGAGAAGCTACCAATGAGCTATTTTGCTAGCTCAAGTAGTACTGCTACTACTGCTGCCTGAATTGATTGTTCTTCCACGCCCCTTTCTACTACTAAGCCTTGTACTAACACACCTCCTTCCCCTTATTCCTCTTCCTCCCCTGCTAGGCCTTGCTCTTACTGTTACTCGCCTACCTCTCCCTCCCTCCTCGTACATGCCACCTACTTCCACTAACACACTGTTGAGAAATGTCTGATTCTGCTCCAGACCCTTGAGAAGTGACATCCATAGTAGATGAAGGAATGAAGTCTTCCATGGATGATGGAAGATGGAAACTCCCTTGACTTGCTTGAGCATCCATGTCAATTGACTCCGTCTGTAAAGTTACAATAGATTCCTGTTCAATGTATTCTTGTGCATTCTCTCTTTCTCTCTCCCTATATATATTTTTTTATTGATTACTATATTGACTTGCAACCAGCTATTTTGCATGTTACTTACTATAACACCTAACAAGTATTGTTTGACTATATTTTATATAGCTACTACATCTATTTTACTTACTCTACATTTACCTGAAACATCCAAGTTGGCTCCAGTAGTGCTACTAGGCTGAACTTCCACTCCACTACTCAGAGTTGCTAGCTCAACTGTGTCAAAATGCTGCTGCCCAGCACAAGCAAATATTCCTTCACCCTCCTCGTCGCTAGTTTCATTCTCAGAAAGACCGAAATCGTCGTCGAATAAGCTCTGAATAACTTCATCGGCATCCATTCTATCTCCTGCGGTCAACGCGTGCGGTCAATTTCAAAATTCAAATTTACTTTTCCCGTTTTCTCCTAGTTACCGACAACACATAATTCGCCTATTTAGAGCGTTGTTAAAGCTTTTCATTCTGCGTACTTTGAGACCAAATTTAGGATCGGATCGCGAGCGGTTGAATTTTTATTGGTAAAAGCGCCATATGGCGCTATTGCCGGTGAAAGGGTTAAAACAATAGAAACTGTATTCAGGTCAGCATTAGACTAAATCTGTATTTTACATTCAAATCAAGTGAAAGGTACGATTATTTTGATGCATGTCTGGACATAGGCAGAGCTAGTCCGTCTACAATTGACTAAGTTGGTTCAGAGCTGCATTGTGTGAAGAACACAATGAATACCAGTAATTTATTTCAATAAAATATATGATATAATTTTAGCATTTCTTGCCAGAGTGTTATCAATAAAAATGAAGACAGTTTGTATTATTTCTGAATATATTTTCCCACTTATTGTAGATGCTGAAGAGATAATCAGAGGCAATGAAAAGTATATACTTGACTTCTTGGAGCGTCTTCTACTTCATTACCACTGTACATTTGGAAACCCTATTCCAATTCCAGAATTCTCACATAATTTGCAATGCTGGTTCCAACTTATACTGAGAAAGTCATCCACACAATTGACAGCAAGAAATTGGGGGAGTGGTCAGTTACTGTATGAAGTATTGGTACATAACAACCCCCAACTCAGTGGAAGTATCCGTTCAGATTTTTCGCTGGACCGACTGATGAAAGTGGCCAATGAAACATGGTCTATTCCCATCCTCTTCACTCAACACATGTTGTATCAATTGCAGATGGACGAGGAATTTCTTCTGCTCCTTTATCTATCATTTCTAGTCAATAAATATTCTCCAATACAAAATACATTGCAACAATGGGCATCGATAGTAAGTAATGCTGTTGTCACATTACCGCCCTCAGGAGACACACCCACCCAGCTTATATCAGGTGGTAGGCCTTCCCAACCTATGCCAGGTGACACGCCTATCCAACCTATGCCAGGTGACACGCCTACCCAACCTATGCCAGGTGACACGCCTACCCAACCTATGCCAGGTGACACACCTACCCAACCTATGTCAGGTGACATGCCTATCCAACCTATGCCAGGTGACACGCCTACCCAACTTATGTCAGGTGACACGCCTACCCAACCTATGTCAGGTGACACGCCTGCCCAACCTATGTCAGGTGACACACCTACCCAACCTATGTCAGGTGACATGCCTATCCAACCTATTTCAGGCGACACGCCTACCCAACCTATGTCAGGTGGCATGCCTGTGTCAAATGATCTATCCATCTCATCTGCCTCAGGTGTCACAGCTATCTCGCCTCATTCAAGTGACACGCCCATGCAGCAAACACTACCTGAAATGCCCTCTCAGTCAGTTTCATGTGATACAGATAAGACATTTCTTCTCCACACTTCTACAGACTGTGCTAGCATTGGCAGGCATTGGCTCACTTTAGAACATTTGAAGTCACTACTAATACAATTTATTCCTTTCCTCCCATACAATTTGTATCCCTTAAGCCACAGCCAACTTGCCCAAGCTGTTGTGACGGAGGTGGAGCGTCATCTGGACTTAGACTTTCAAGTCAGTTCTGATGATCTGGTAAAGAATGTGTTTCCTCGCATTTTGCTGCTATACAAGCTCTACACTCTGAAAGATTCTCCTTTAGAACTGCATGATAGTGCCTATCTTTCCTTTTCATCAGACATTCCCCAACACACACAACTTGGTTGTCCTATTAACTTTAGCTTGCACTATGTGAATCCACAGCTGCAGCAAAATGCCACACAAGATAACTCACAAATTCCAGATGAGTTGCTTATTTCTGAAGAGACTAGGAAGACTTCCATGTTAGACGTTAGCCAAGTTGAGGTCAAAGTACAGGAAGTGGGAGGTGTGTTCTGTGACCTTGCAGGGAAATATAAAGATGGCAATTCCGCAGAATTCTCATTTGAGCCGAGAAGAGTTGGTCTAAATGAATTACATGTTGTATATAAAGGAAAGGGAATTCCCCTCTCTCCAGTCAGCTTCCAGGTATTTGACCCTATGCGTTGCTGTCTTGTCGACCCTGTACCCAATTCTTGTTTAATAAATGAGGAAGTAACATTTCTTGTAGACATATCTAAGGCAGGACCAGGAAAATTAACGGCTAAACTTACTTGTGACACTGAAACCAACTTACGGGCTGGAGAAGATAGTGGGCACTTAACACAGGCACACGATAATTCCATGAGCAACCAGTCCCTCATGAAAAGTGGTAACTCAAATAGCAGTGTACCAGTGATTATCACACAGGATGAAGTTGGTATGAATACTTATAAGGCAACCTGTAGGTTACCAAAAGAAGGAAAATATCACATGAACATTTGCTATAATGGCATTGCAGTGGAACATGCAGAAGCATCAGTGAACTGCATGCAACTGCTCATATCTGAAGTAGGCAATGCTAACATCAACTTACCGACATCTTTTACTGTGCACACAAAATGTCAACCTGAAGTGAAAGAGGTACAGGTCAAAGATCCACAAGGACATTTACTAGCTGTGACCTCACTGAGTCGTGTGCTAACTTACCAGTACACTGCTACATCCATTGGTGTGCACACAATCTGTGTGAGTACTGCCAATAATACATCTTATGCCAGAAATGTTTATCACTATGATCCTGCTCTAGCTAGACTTTGTGTATTAACAAGCCAACCACGAAGCCTTACAATACCCGTCAATCAGGTCTGCCGGTATACTGTGAATTCCGTCAGAGCAGGGAGAGGGAAACTCACTGCACAACTGGACAGTCAATCTGGTCTCCAGAATCTAGAAGTCATGTCCATAGAGACAGCAGGTGAACACCAAGTCTCGTTCACACCTACGCTCACTGGCAAACTCACGGTATATCTGAAGTGGAATGGAACCAATGTGTGTGAGCCCATCCATTTACTGGTGGTCGACCCTTCTCTGTCCAAGGCACGAGGATTTGGTCTGAAACAGGCAGTAATAGGAAGAAAGACTTTTTTCACTGTTGAAACCAGCAGCATGAAGTCATTGAAAGTTGAAGTTACACGTGGTTCACGACGTATTTCAACGTCGATTATTGATAACAGGTAGGTCGTACAATGTAATGACATTTTTTGAATGAACCATTCATTTCACTTGCTAGTATAAAGACAGGATCTGTAGTTAACTTCTGATAGTGAACTATAAGATGAACAGTTATAGCTCCAACTTACTTCATGGTTATGTAATTCTAACCAAAGTAACACTTACATATCTTCTGCTTAATTAGCTTTAGCTGAAAGAAAATACTTCAATATCTTTCAGTTTGTGGTTAGCTTGTAATTAGCTGGAATTTTTTCTTGTTCCAAATACATCTAGAGCTTTCTACTGCAGGGACAATGTAGCATGCACTTTGCATTGTGTGATAGCTGATTGAATTTGTATAAGTTGAGAGACTCTTGGTGGAAGCTTGATTTGACAACAGTCTTCTTAGCCTCAGCTATATATATATATATAGTGGCTATCTGTCTCACTTCTATATATAGTAGATATCTGTCTCACTTCTATATATAGTAGTTATCTTCTCATTTCTATATATAGTAGCTATCTGTCTCACTTCTATATATAGTGGCTATCTGTCTCACTTCTATATATGTGACCGTCTACAGGAAAACCGGGCACAACGCGGCACCCTTCGAAATATTTTTTTTTGCACTTACAGAGTTGTCGGCATCCAGATATTGAGCTCTCCAAGTTTTATCGTCGTAGCTTAAGTCGTTCCCACTATAATAGACCTTACCGTTCCCTTCCGTCGGCTTGAAACAATACATTTTTATGAAGTCGATCGATCTTTTCTCGATATATACGCACGCCGCGTTGTGCCCGGTTTTCCTGTAGACGGTCACATATAGTGGCTATCTGTCTCATTTCTATATATTGTAGCTATCTGTCTCACTTCTATATATAGTAGCTATCTGTCTCACTTCTATATATAGTGGCTATCTGTCTCACTTCTATATATAGTGGCTATCTGTCTCACTTCTATATATTGTAGCTATCTGTCTCACTTCTATATATTGTAGCTATCTTTCTCACTTCTATATATAGTAGCTATCTGTCTCACTTCTATATATTGTAGCTATCTGTCTCACTTCTATTATTGTAGCTATCTGTCTCACTTCTATATATAGTGGCTATCTGTCTCACTTCTATATATAGTAGCTATCTGTCTCACTTCTATATATAGTAGCTATCTGTCTCACTTCTATATATAGTAGCTATCTGTCTCACTTCTATATATAGTAGCTATCTGTCTCACTTCTATATATAGTAGCTATCTGTCTCACTTCTATGTGTGATCTTTATATTTTGTGTGGTATTTGCAGAGTGTATTACACAGTTCCAGATGACAAGTCACTGCCTCTCAAACTATCCGTGTCTCTATTTAGTTATGGTCTTCACATAACTGATAGTCCATTTACAGTAAATCTACTTCACAAGAGTCCCCTTACCGAATGCTGGTTGAGAGAATGGCCAGAGAGTGACCTAACTGCAGGTAATGTCATCACTGCTATACTGGATACCACCAGAGTTGAAGATGGTTTAACAACTCAGCAACGTCTAGAAAAGATACAAGTAAATGTTGAGCGTGAGGAAGGCAAATGCAATCAAGCCATGCAGCTTGTAGAGCTGGAATATGAAAGGGGTGTGTACAGATTACAGTTTACTCCACTTGAGCCAGGAAACTACTGCTTGTATGTGAGGTATTGTGGCCAACACATCCCAGAGAGTGGGTTGAATCTCAAGGTAGGCTCACTGTTTACTCACAATTTCAAATCTTCCTACTACCAACACGAGTCCTTTACTCTCAACATTGAGTTGAATAGAGTACAACTTTATCAATCTCATTCAAATCGTATCAAAGTTGGCATTACTCAAGCTGATGGAAGCTGTGAACAAGTGTCTGGTAAAGTGGTGGACAAGCAATATGTAGTGGAGTACACTCCTACTAAGATTGGTCCTCTCAGCGTTACCCTCTCATACCTCAGACACACTGAATCCCTCACAGACGCCACAGTCATTGAACCTCCTCCGCCTGAACTCTGTTGCAGACAGATCACACACAATGGCACTGAGTGTGTGGCAGTTCTTGACCTTCACTCCCCGAGAAGAACTTTGACAGGGTATGAAAGTGTGCCTGTTATTGCAGTCGGAGTTAACGGTAAAGAAAAGTGTTATCCACAGATAACGGAGAATGGCCCAGATAAATTTATAATTACTATGACAACAACAAAGCCTGATTTGTACCAACTGTCCTTGTTCTACTACAGTGATCAGATTAGATGTTGTCCTTTTCCAGTTAACCTGAGCCAATTAGCAAATCCTACTCATGTGTTGCTTTATGATCCAGTCATTCCGTGGGAACTTGGTCCTCCCATAGAACTGGTCTTAGATACCAGCAGAGCAGGACCGACACTGTCTCAAGATTTAACTCTCGATGTACTGGGTTCTTCTGGGCAGAAGATTCCAGTGAGAATCAAAACACGGCAAGAAGGGAAAGACTTGTTCAGAATGACCTTTGCACTTCACGATTATGGTGATTACATTCTTCACATTTTTCGCTGTAATTATGCGATTCAAGACTCACCAATAAAGTTACCATTCTCAAAGAAGAAAAGATCTTTAGCCTGCATTAAGTATAAAAATCAGTTGGGACCAAGAGTTGTGATTACAGCTTCCCTCAATATAAACCAGGAGGAAGGAGAAATACCAGCTCATAGCCACAATACTGATCTCTTGCCAAAGCCTACAGTACAGCAGTACAAGCCTGGCAGATATATGATACAACTGTCTGGGCAACAGCAAAATGTGTTTGATTTACATATTAACTGCCTGAACAAAGAAATCAAAGGATCTCCTTTCATAATCCGAACTAACCAACCCCCAGAAGGACAGAAACTTCATGACATTGTGCATGAAGTTATGGTACAACAAACTAAGAGTCGTTGTCATGGCTACTTATCAGCAAAGCTATATGCAGCTGCAAAGAGAGATCCATGTCTTGAAATTTCTAATTTTGAAATCAATGACGAGTTAAAAATTGCTCACATTGAAATGCAGAAAATAACTGAAACTCTTTCGTGGAAAGATAGTAAACTTCAACTGTACTGGAATCACATTCCTTTGTGTGGAGGACCTTTCCCAATGCCACCAAACTTCAGTCTTCAGGAACTGCCAGAGCCTCGACAACCACAAGAACAGCAGTCATTGACAACCACTTCAGTGTAACACACAGTAGGCATAAACATACCTAGTTAAAAACAGACAAACAAACACACAAGCAATAAGCAGACTTCAGTGTAACACACAGTAGGCATAAACATACCTAGTTAAAAACAGACAAACAAACACACAAGCAATAAGCAGTTGTAAAGTTTGAACCATTTCAATTATTGGATTTATTTTTGTAGATTTTTATAGTAGTTGTTTACATTATCGTCTTTATAACAAAATTTGCTTCAGCTATAATTAGGTGTGATGTGATGAACTCCTTCTCTCTCCTGGAATCCAAAGAACACTTCTTGAAGAGTTATAGTCCTGAGCCTCTTTGCACAGCAAATTAGAGATAGGGGGCATCTAATTAGACAATGCTCCACCTGCAATGGGAGATGAATTCAATACTAAACCCCAACAAGTAGTGTGGGATTCTTATGTGGCCGCTTTTAGTAAAAAAATGTTACCATTTATGTGAATAGAACTGGGGACTAGGACCAAGTGAAATCTTAATTGTTTGAAAATGGTATATTGTAACACAATGCATGAATGCATGCACAGAAAAAGGCCATTCCTTACCAATTGCACATCTTTTCCTCTCTGCAGTAATTATTATCATATCGTTATTGTTGTTATAATAGCTGATAGTAATTATTATTATTATTTTATTATTATTACTATTATTATTATTATTATTTTGATTCAATGATATCTATTTGGGTGCTTTTCTCCATCTTGATAATATCTTCAATTGCAACAATATAGAAGCTATTACATCGTACATTATACATCACCACGGAGATTCTAGCTCTGATGTCTGCTTATAATAATCATTAGGAGAGTGACATTACAAGACCAAGTTCATCAGGAGAGCGTGCCCACATGTTTAAATTCATTCAATAGCTTATAGTCTCCAAGACTATAAGACTTTATGCAAAATACCATTTTCTTACAAGAAATTCCTCTTCAGACATTTTATTATATCAGATTTAAAGTAATGTTAACTAGCTATAGGTAAAACCATGATGGCCTTTTTCAAGGACTAGCAATGGTATAATAAGTTAGATCTTGCCTAGAAGTGTGGGAAGGAGGTAGCTAACACTGCACAGATGATCCAGTTCTTGTTGTCAAAGACAATTGTCCAAAGTTTTTCTGCTGATTTACTGTGACCTTGGCAGAGTGATTAGCTACCGAAATGGTGAAAATAATAGTGAAACAATTGCTTGCCGCCTTATCGCCAGTCATCAAGCCATTTACGCAATAATTTGACAAAAGCATGACAGGTCTGGCTGAGGAGACTAACTCGCGCACATTTTTTAGGTACGTTTAAAAATGTGGATGTACGTCGTGTGGTAATTTCGGACGTACGCCTGAGAATCCCTGAGATACGTCTGAGAATCTCTGAGATACGTCTGAGAATCTCTGACTGAGATATGTACGTCTAATCCGAGGATTAAGATGTACATGGGAGAGTTTTTACTTCATACGCACGTTTAAACGATTTTGAACGGTCACGCCACACGTGCATATAAAGCACGTTCGAATCTATGTACGACGTTGTGTCGTTACTGAATGACATCATTGTTATTCTAATTTTACGGATTGACTGAAATATTGAATACCACGTCGCGCTGACCGTAAATCCTTCTAGGGGTGCCCGGCAGGGTTTTCTCGTGTGTGTGCTAAGCAGCTCTCAGTTAAAAGGCGCATTCTCTTCAAGTTATGAGCAAAGATTCCTCTAAAGATGGAGCATCAAGTCTAGAGCAGCAGGTGAGAGTCTAGAGCAGCAGGTGAGAGCCTATGGAGGGCGGGCGTTCTTTGTAACTTATGAGGGACAACTAACTGTAGTAATGTGAGGGGAACTGGGTCTAAGAATTGAATAGCAAAAGAAACTCTAAATAGTGAAGGATAAAGCGGTTGGTATGTTTAATCTCTAGCTATGTAGTTGTGTAGAAGTCACAGGTCACCAATATAGTCCCAGTTCTTATCCTAGAAGTTTACATTGAAGTAAAACTACTCACTAAGTCGCTATGGAATACTAGACATTACCAATAGCCAATGGCGGTGGTGGCACTAGCAGTGGCGGTGGTGGCACTAGCAGTGGCGGTGCTGACACTAGCAGTGGAGGTGGTGACACTAGCAGTGGCGGTGGTGACACTAGCAGTGGCGGTGGTGGCACTAGCAGTGGCGGTGCTGACACTAGCAGTGGAGGTGGTGACACTAGCAGTAGCGGTGGTGACACTAGCAGTGGAGGTGGTGACACTAGCAGTGGAGGTGGTGACACTAGCAGTAGCGGTGGTGGCACTAGCAGTGGCGGTGGTGGCACTAGGCAGTGGCGGTGGCGGTGGTGGCACTAGCAGTGGCGGTGGTGGAGTGTGGTGGCACTAGCAGTGGCGGGGGTGGAAGTGACGTGGCACTAGCATGGCGGTGGTGGCACTGGCGGTGGATCACTATGGCGGTGGTTTGACCTACAGTGGGCGGCCACACTAGCAGTGGCGGTGGTGGCACTAGCAGTGGCAGTGGTGGCACTAGCAGTGGCGGGGTGGTGACACTAGCAGTGGCGGTGGTGGCACTAGCAGTGGCGGTGGTGACACTAGCAGTGGCGGTGGTGGCACTAGCAGTGGCGGTGGTGACACTAGCAGTGGCGGTGGTGACACTAGCAGTGGCGGGGTGGTGGCACTAGCAGTGGCGGTGGTGACACTAGCAGTGGCGGTGGTGGCACTAGCAGTGGCGGTGGTGACACTAGCAGTGGCGGTGGTGGCACTAGCAGTGGCGGTGGTGGCACTAGCAGTGGCGGTGGTGACACTAGCAGTGGCGGTGGTGACACTAGCAGTGGCGGTGGTGGCACTAGCAGTGGCGGTGGTGATACTAGCAGTGGCGGGGTGGTGATACTAGCAGTGGCGGTGGTGGCACTAGCAGTGGAATGCTAGACATTACCAATGTGACTGTTATCTTGTAGCTTAAGTTTGTACACTTGCTCATAAATTTTGAATATAGCTATAAATAATTTCATTGATAATATGTGAGGAAAAGGGACCTTATGGCGCAAATAAAAAAAATTGAGTTTTTAATGCTAATAAAACGATACAATTTATCTCAACTTAGTGCTAAAATACTGGAGGGTAAAACCTTCGACACGCAGAGAAACTGGCAGTTGAACTGGGCCCTATTCAGCAAAGCAATTGAACTAGAAATCGAGAAAACATAAATTGAATTTCCACTTCCGGTATAATTAACGTTTCCGTATACTTAACGGCGTGCTCCGCATACGCAATTAAATCGTACAGCCGCTTTTTAACGGCGACTAACTAAGTTTGCGTAGAGTTCTTTATAGCTTTCAGAGCGTCTCACGACCTGTCTTGTTGGAATCCTTGGCTGCTCTATTCGCTGTAGCGGTAAACTTTAAGCCAAAGGTAAGCTGTAGAGTGCATGCAGTAGTCTCAAAGCTATGCCGTTTTTTTTTGCTAGCACTAGAAACTCCGCCCATTCCCCGTTTATTGTACTTCGAGAATGAGAGAGAATAAAAAGTAGCTTGTCTTTTCACGGCACGCTTGGGGTCTTTTAAGTCGTTTTGACATGCGAAATTTGGCATAGACGTAGAGTATGGGTCACTAAGACTAATTCTGCCAAAAACAAAAATAGGAGAAAGAAAGAATTTTTCCGATGACTTACTTCTGGAGCCTATCTCAATTTCAATTTTTGCGCCGTAAGGTCCCTTTTCCCAGACCCGCTCACATATTTATTGAAAGTTGATGTGATGAATAAATAGTACACAAGTACTAAATGGATAAAGAGAATAGTTGTACTGCTACTTCTCAAGTTGAAGGAGGAGGAACGCCGGAGATGGTCAGAATTCCCACAATAAACACATCTTAGCAGAAGGAAGTGAAATCAGCACAAGCACAGCTGTGGCAATCACGCAGTTTAAGTGTACTTGGTTGAGCTGTGGCTACAAGGCTAGCTAAACACTAGCATGTGTATTGACTCCTTCCCATTTGTTGTCAAACAGTCTAACTAACCTACCAGCATGTCAGGTGGTTGTGTATCTTCTGCAAAGACACAACTCCCTGTGTAGCAGGATATCCCAATGATACAAGGCTGGAAAAATAGGCACCAGACAAACTCATTCTTCACGAAAGCCTTCGCGTGATCGATTGAGCTGCACTGTATGACTAAATTTGGGTGCATGTAGAGTGGGAAAGCTATTGGTTTCTGTTTCTATTTTTCCTATAGACTCATGTATTGAGTTTTTTTATTTCAAGGCATAGCGACTAACCTACAGGCACCTGGCCTTTGCCATGTACTTCCTGTACTGCATCCTATCCCAGTTCACACCTGTACTGCATCCTATCCTAGTTCACACCTGTAATGCATCCTATCCCAGTTCACACCTGTGCTGCATCCTATCCCAGTTCACACCTGTACAGCATCCTATCCCAGTTCACACCTGTATTGAAAGGTAGCTCCCCTGAATGGCCTGTTTAGCACCTAGTTAGTATAGTAGTTCCTAGTTTACTCTTAGATGGAGGCGTGGCTGCCTTAGCTGTAGCCTAAGGGTGTACAGGGAGATGATACGTGTCTCGCTGATGTCAGCAAACCCCGCCTATTTATCTGGTGTGTTTGTGGGTGTGGCTTTAGTTTGCTGGTCTGGACTTGCAGAGGTCAGGGCAATCTAGCTCTCCCTCTAGTTCAAGTAGGAAACAGTCACAAGGTAGACAAGGACCATCAGGTGAGTGGGCAGGTCAGGCGTTGATGAGGGCGTGGCTACTAGTGGGTAAAAATCGGCTAGTGGGAGGATCAGGAGAGAGCGAGTGGGCGGGATAATTAGTTGAGGAGCAAGTAGGCGTGTTCGTGTGTATGACAGAGTATGTTTGTGTGTATGACAGAGTATGTTTGTGTGTATGACAGAGTATGTTTGTGTGTATGACAGAGTATGTTTGTGTGTATAATTAAGTATGTTTGTGTGTATAATTAGAACGCTACATTCCCCCACAGCTACGAAGTGGAGGAGGACCAAGTCAGCCAGAGGGCCGACAGAACTATGATGCTCCTCAACAAGGTACTTTAGTCTGTACTGGTACACCTCAACCAGGTACTTTAGTCTGTACTGGTACACCTCAACAAGGTACTTTAGTCTGTACAGGTACACCTCAACAAGGTACTTTAGTCTGTACTGGTACACCTCAACAAGGTACTTTAGTCTGTACAGGTACACCTCAACAAGGTACTTTAGTCTGTACTGGTACACCTCAACAAGGTACTTTAGTCTGTACTGGTACACCTCAACAAGGTACTTTAGTCTGTACTGGTACACCTCAACAAGGTACTTTAGTCTGTACTGGTACACCTCAACAAGGTACTTTAGTCTGTACTGGTACACCTCAACAAGGTACTTTAGCTTTAGTCCTGTACTGGGACACCTCACAAGTACTTATCTGTACTCAATGTGTAAAACACCTCCAACAAGTACTTTAGTCTGTACTGGGTACAAGTACACCTCAACCAGGTACTTTAGTCTGTACTGGTACACCTCAACAAGGTACTTTAGTCTGTACTGGTACACCTCAACAAGGTACTTTAGTCTGTACTGGTACACCTCAACAAGGTACTTTAGTCTGTACTGGTACACCTCAACAAGGTACTTTAGTGTGTACTGGTACACCTCAACAAGGTACTTTAGTCTGTACTGGTACACCTCAACCAGGTACTTTAGTCTGTACTGGTACACCTCAACCAGGTACTTTAGTCTGTACTGGTACACCTCAACAAGGTACTTTAGTCTGTACTGGTACACCTCAACAAGGTACTTTAGTCTGTACTGGTACACCTCAACAAGGTACTTTAGTGTGTACTGGTACACCTCAACCAGGTACTTTAGTCTGTACTGGTACACCTCAACAAGGTACTTTAGTCTGTACTGGTACACCTCAACAAGGTACTTTAGTCTGTACTGGTACACCTCAACAAGGTACTTTAGTCTGTACTGGTACACCTCAACCAGGTACTTTAGTGTGTACTGGTACACCTCAACCAGGTACTTTAGTCTGTACTGGTACACCTCAACAAGGTACTTTAGTCTGTACTGGTACACCTCAACCAGGTACTTTAGTCTGTACTGGTACACCTCAACAAGGTACTTTAGTCTGTACTGGTACACCTCAACAAGGTACTTTAGTGTGTACTGGTACACCTCAACAAGGTACTTTAGTGTGTACTGGTACACCTCAACAAGGTACTTTAGTGTGTACTGGTACACCTCAACAAGGTACTTTAGTGTGTACTGCCTCAACAAGGTACTTTAGTCTGTACTGGTACACCTCAACAAGGTACTTTAGTCTGTACTGGTACACCTCAACAAGGTACTTTAGTCTGTACTGGTACACCTCAACCAGGTACTTTAGTCTGTCGGGTAACACCGCAACCAGGTACTTTAGTCCGTCTGGTACACCTCAACAAGGTACTTTAGTCTGTACTGGTACACCTCAACAAGGTACTTTAGTCTGTACTGGTACACCTCAACCAGGTACTTTAGTCTGTACTGGTACACCTCAACAAGGTACTTTAGTGTGTACTGGTACACCTCAACAAGGTACTTTAGTCTGTACTGGTACACCTCAACAAGGTACTTTAGTGTGTACTGGTACACCTCAACAAGGTACTTTAGTCTGTACTGGTACACCTCAACAAGGTACTTTAGTCTGTACTGGTACACCTCAACAAGGTACTTTAGTCTGTACTGGTACACCTCAACAAGGTACTAGTTTCCGAGTAAATGCAGAGAAACTTCAGCTCCAAGCTAGATGCAACGACCCTTACCTTTCATGTACATTACTTTACGGCATACCACTGTCGTGTGTCCTCGGTAGTTAGAAGTCAAAGTAGTCCGAAGAAATCTCAGTTGTGTAATATTGCCTGAGGGTTTGCACCCTTGGTGCTCTAATTCTATACTGTGAGGAAGTGGGTGTGGTTATTGGGGGAGATGTTGAGAGGACCAGCATTAGAGGACATTCTTTAACTTCTGCTAAATTACTGTTGAAATGTATAGCTTGCCACTTGTGTGTGCTACAGGATGTCACCTGTTCTATGAATAACCTGAATGTTTGTGTGTTTGTTTAGACTACAGACGTGGTTCTTATGGAGGCACCGGTGGAGGAGGCTACTATGGTGGTCGTGGTGGTGGTGGTCGTCGTGACTACGGAAGAGGTGGAAGCAACTATTATGATAGAAGGTAAAGATAACTACTTGTAGGATTGGTTGACATACCATTGACAACCCTTTACCAATATTATGTTAATTAGCTGGCAATCTGTACTAAAGGTAAATAGTTGATAATTTGGTATAATTTGTGTATGTGGTCCTGGAACACATGCACACACACACACACACACACATGTACCTTCCTGACATATACAGCTTTAGAGCAGTCCTGTCTGCTACAGAGAACTAAAGGAGCTTCTCGTTATCTTTAGACATTCGTGTTCACGAGTTATTAGGCAGAAAAAAATGCCTAATTTTTACAGTCGAAAGGCATGTCAAGGTTGAGTTGACATGTCAAAACCGTCAATAACTTCTGAATGGAAAGTTGTTGCACTTCGGAGTTTTCACCATTTGAAAGCTTGTGGCAACTCAGTACAGAAAATTCCCTTTAAGGGAGTCCATACATCGCCTATGCAGTTAGTGATCGCTAGTAGCGACTGAAGTTAGTGATCGCTAGTAGCGACTGAAGTTAGTGATCGCTAGTAGCGACTGAAGTTAGTGATCGCTAGTAGCGACTGAAGTTAGTGATCGCTAGTAGCGACTGAAGTTAGTGATCGCTAGTAGCGACTGCAGTTAGTGATCGCTAGTAGCGACTGCAGTTAGTGATCGCTAGTAGCGACTGAAGTTAGTGATCGCTAGTAGCGACTGACATTAGTGACATGATTTCTGAACATACTATTATCGTGTATATTTGTTTGTTTGTAGAGGTTCGGATGATCCTCGAGCTTATTCCTCCTACAATTCTTTTGACGGATCTCAGTACGTGACATGGTTGGGGGTGTGGTTTATGACTCAACTATGTAGTTGGTGGGAAGGTTGAGACTTGTGTTATAAGACCAGACGATACGTGAAACTTTGAACGCCAGTGCTTCCCTGCCTCACTCCCATGTTGTTGCAGATCAGATTATACTCTTAGTTTTAGTTTATTTTTCAGTTTGTGTCAGTGTGTTAACTTATTGGTGGGTAACTAATTGGTGGGTGTGGTCTCATATTTGTTAAGGTGTACCAGGACAACTATAAAGTCATTGTAAAGAGATTTTTATTGTGTTGCGTAGCAGCAGTGGCGGTGGACCACACCCACCTCTACAAAGACACGTGTCGGACTATGGACCCAATTCTTGGGATGGCTCTGGAGGAAGTGGTAACTATGGAAACAGTGGAGGTGGGGGATATGGAGGAGGATACGGTAGGCGGTACAGTCAGGGAAGTGGAGGAGGCGTGGTCAGTTCTGAAGAATGGAACAAACCTACGCCTCGCAATGAAAGGATTGAAAGGTGAAGTTATCTCAAACTAGCATATGCATGGCTTCATCAGGAGTGTTCACACACGCACACACATACAAACACATGTGTGCATAATTGTGACCAGTCTTGGGGGAATCGGCTTTTTTTCCCTTTTTTCCAGTATACCCAAGTAGCCTTATGGGTCGATTATTATTATTATTATTATTATATATATAATACTTATAGCACGAGTCAGAGTACAATATGGGAAAATATTTTACGAGCACGCAAAATATTTTCACGAGCCAAAGGCGAGTGAAAATGTGGCGTGAGAGTAAAATATCATTCCCATATTGTACGACGAGTGTGATAAGTGATTTATTGCTTCTTTGAAATTTTTCTCAACCGGTTACAATACAATTTTCATTGATTTTACTCGCTACGCGCGCTACAATGAGCGTACAATATAAACCGTACAATATGGGAGAATACAGAACGCTCGCGTGATGCGGAAATATTCAAGTAAAAATATCAAAGCTGCAATAAATATATATATATGTGTGTGACCGTCTACGGGAAAATCGGGCACAACGCGGCATGCGTAGACATCGCAAAAAGATCGATTTAGTTCTTAAAATTGTATTAAATAAGCCTAACGAAGGGAACGGTTAGGCGATATATAGCGGGAATGGCTAAAGCTACGGCGATAAGACTTGGAGAGCTTAATATCTGCTTGCCGAGGAGTCTGTAAGTGCACAAAAAAAAAATTTCGTCGGGGCCGCGTTGTGCCCGATTTTCCTGTAGACGGTCACATATATATCTATATATATTTTTTTTTTGTGGAAGAAATGGAGAAATATCGGTTAAGCTTTAGCTTATGGCATAGTTGTAAGCTTTGGCGAGCTCTAGAACTTGCGCTACGAGGCTGGAAATACTAGCCGGTTGGACTTGTGTACGGAGAATCTACTGGCAGGCTTTTCACTAACAGCATGAAAATAACTGTAGCTAACTAATTCACTTACTATTCTACATAATCCGCGTACTCACGCAATTCTCACCATCACAGTTTCTGGGAGAGACCTATAATATACCTATTGGACTGCTTTCAATCCGCCTGCAACCAGTTTGTGCATTGTGTCCTGGAGACATGCGTAATATAGTATATGGATACAATGCATACACCCTGACTTTTTTTTTTTTTTTTTTTTTTTTAAAGCAATGATAAGTTTTAAAAAATGCTGAAGTGATGTAGAGTAAAGACAGCTTGTGTTACAGCTTCCAAATTTGGAGGACGTCATTCCAAGGCCCCGTGCAACCTACTGGTAGAAAAGATAGAAAACCTTAGATGCCGCATTTAGGCCAATCTTCCCCAAACCAGTCACAATTATTATATCTTTTTCCAGTGTTGGTGTGAAAGTGTGAGTATTTACACGTGTTAGCATGTAAGTGCATACATGTGTTTGTTTTATAGAGAGTTGTTTGGTGATCGCTCTACTGGTATTAATTTTGAGAAGTATGATAACATCCCAGTTGAAGCTACAGGAGAGTCTTGTCCACAGCACATCCAGTCCTTCGCGGAGTGCAACTTTTCAGATATCATTAAAGAAAACATAAAGGTAGGTTTAGTAAAGGTAGGTTTAGTAAAATTAGGTTTAGTAAAGGTAGGTTTAGTAAAGGTAGGTTTAGTAAAGGTAGGTTTAGTAATAGTAGGTTAGTAAAAGTAGGTTTAGTAATCATTGTACTACTTACATCAAAAGTTAATATACCATCAGTTAGCTCGTAAATAGGCCAACATTTGATACCAAAATTAGTAAATTGGTAGTAGTTGTGATTGTTAGTAAATTGGTAGTTTGTGGATTGTTAGTAAATTGGTAGTTATAGATATCAGAGTTGGTATTTGTTATCGTTTTTTTATCTTTTTTGTGTGTGTGTTTGTTTAGTTGTCAGACTATTCTCGGCCAACTCCAGTACAGAAATATTCGTTGCCTATTATTTTGGGTAGTCGTGATTTGATGGCGTGTGCACAGACTGGCTCGGGGAAGACAGCTGCATTTCTATTGCCCGTGCTAAGTCGTATTTTCTCAGGTGGACCACCTACTGTACCTCCAGATGTAAGCCATAGCTGCAGATTTGGTGGGTGTGGTCAAACTAGCTTGATTTCCTGCAGGTGCGATCTGGTCGCAGGAAGCAGTTTCCTCTGTGTTTGATTCTAGCTCCAACTCGAGAGCTGGCCTCACAGATCTATGAGGAGTCTCGCAAGTTTTCTTACCGGTCACACGTGCGTCCATGTGTTGTGTACGGAGGGGCAGACATCGGTGGCCAAATCAGAGATCTGGAAAGGGGATGTCATTTACTGGTGGCCACTCCAGGACGATTAGTGGACATGCTGGAGAGGGGGCGTGTTGGGCTGGAGATATGCAGGTGTGATTGTAATTCAGGTTGGGTAAGGGGTGGGGCTGGAGATATGCAGGTATGATAGTGATTCAGGTTGGGTAAGGGGTGGGCTGGAGATATGCAGGGGTATGATAGTGATTCAGGTTGGGTAAGGGGTGGGGCTGGAGATATGCACACACCTGATACAGTAGGTATGGTGGTATGAGTGTAGAATGCTGTGAAAGTGTAGTACCATACATTGAGGGTGTGGTGAAAGTACTTTATCATTAAATATTGGTAATACTGCAGTTTGTACTCTTAGCATCGTTGAAAAACTGTAAATAGTACAATTATATATACATGTATATATATATTGTGTGTGTTAGGTTCCTTGTACTAGATGAAGCTGATAGGATGTTGGACATGGGTTTTGAGCCTCAAATTCGTCGTATAGTTGAGCAAGATCGAATGCCACGTATTGGAGAGAGACAGACTATGATGTTTTCAGCTACTTTTCCAAAAGAAATACAAGTAATTTTTTTTAATCAGTATCGTGTGAACTAGCCGGTTAATGTGTAATGTAATGGATTTATTTCTATGGCAGGTTTTAGCAAGAGACTTTTTGGATGACTACATTTTCCTGGCAGTTGGTAGAGTTGGTTCAACGAGTGAGAACATCACTCAGAAAGTTGTGTGGGTGGAGGAAGTGGACAAGAGATCCTTTCTGCTAGATCTCATTGAGGTCACAGGTCAGTAGTTGTCATGGAGATGATTTCTTCATATTAGAATATCATTTGTCTAGCTGCAAATACTTAGTGCTAACTAGTTGTGGGATAGTTGGTAATGGATGTTGTATTGTCAGGTACGGATGCTCTGACTCTGATATTTGTCGAGACTAAGAAATCTTGTGATGCTCTGGATAATTTCCTGTACAACAATGGCTATCAAACATCTTGTATCCATGGCGATCGTTCTCAGTCTGACAGGGAAGCTGCACTGCACAGTTTTAAGACTGGCCGCACCCCCATCTTAGTGGCCACTGCGGTAAGACTGTGTGTGTGTGTGTGAAATGTACGAAATAAAGAGTCTAAGATGAGATCTGTTCTACGGTCAGTACCATCCTCATCCTTTACAGTACCTATCCTCATCCTTTACAGTACCTATACTCATCCTTTACAGTACCTATCCTCATCCTTTACAGTACCTATCCTCATCCTTTACAGTACCTATACTCATCCTTTACAGTACCCTATCCTCATCCTTTACAGTACCTATCCTCATCCTTTACAGTACCTATCTTCATCCTTTACAGTACCTATCCTCATCCTTTACAGTACCCTATCCTCATCCTTTACAGTACCTATCCTCCTCCTTTACAGTACCTATCTTCATCCTTTACAGTACCTATCCTCATCCTTTACAGTACCCTAACCTCATCCTTTACAGTACCTATCCTCATCCTTTGCAGTACCTATCCTCATCCTTTACAGTACCTATCCTCATCCTTTACGGTACCTATCCTCATCCTTTACGGTACCTAACCTCATCCTTTACGTACCTATTCCTCACCTTTACGGTACCTATCCTCATCTTTACAGTACCTATCTCAGCCTTTACAGCTACCTAAACTCTCATCCTTTACAGTACCTCTCTTCATCCTTTAACACAGTACGCTATAACCTCTCCTTTCCAGTACCCTATCTCATCCTTTACATTACCTATCCTCATACACTTACGTACCGTATCGTCCAATCCTTTACAGGACCCTATCCTCTCCACTTTAACCGTACCTATCCTCATCCTTTTACGGTAACCTATCCTCCCTCCTCCTTTACTACCTATCCTCCATCCGTTACGGTACCATTTCTATCCTCATCCTTTACACAGTACCTACTCTCATCCTTTACAGTACCACCTATTCCTCCTTTACGGTACCTTTACCTCATCCTTTAGCAGTACCCTGACCTTCCTCCTTTACAGTACCTATCCTCATCCCTTTACGGTAACCCTATCCTCATCCTTACGGCTACCCTCTATCCCTCCATCCTTTACGGTACCTTATCCTCATCCTTTATCTGGGTACCTATCCTTCATCCTTTACGGTACCTATCCTCCCCTCCTTTACACCGGTACCTGTCTTTTCTATCCCTCTCCTTACAGTACCTATCCTCATCCTTTACAGTACCTATCCTCATCCTTTACGGTACCTATCCTCATCCTTTACGGTACCTATCCTCCTCCTTTACAGTACCTATCCTCATCCTTTACAGTACCTATCCTCATCCTTTACAGTACCTAACCTCATCCTTTACAGTACCTATCAGTGTTTCATCCAGACATTCTTGCAAGGGGGGACAAAATAGAGTTTTGAAAATGTAAGGGGGGGCGGGCGGCACTGGTCACCATGGGAGTGAAATAGAATTATTGGAAGGCCTATGTCCTACATTAAAAAAACATAATCTTATCTAATGAGGTCTGCATATGTCAGATCCGGACAAGTTAATTCAGCTACTCATTTTCACCTCCACCGTCTAGCAATTTTCAGTCAACTGTGACATTCACTATTTAGATGCTTTTCACACACTATTCAACTCTGACTCTCACCTCCCCTTAGGTTTATCACACGTTGATTCACACTTACGGTTGCTGGCTGGCTGGCTATAAAAAGGCCAGCCCTCAGCTCACCGTAGCAGTTGTTGAGTTTTGATCTATACAGATTCTACAACTTCCAGAACCAGTACTCTAAGCACTCGTAGTCCCTGACAGCTTAAGATAGTCTCAAATGGATATTCGCTCTTTCTTCTGTGGTGCAAGCTCTTCAAAGTCACCTGGCCACTCAAGTAGCAGTGACACAGAAGATAAAATTGACAGCAATCAATCTGATACTGAGTTTTTGGAGCCAAGTCCTGCCAAGAAAAGATTAATTGTCCATGAGAAGCATGCAAAGGAAAGATTAACTACATATGAGAAAAGCAAGAAAATCACTGCAAGCAGTCGAAAATACAACAAAAAATGGGAAGAGAGCTTCAATTGGCTGATGTTTGATAAAAATTTCCAAGGAGCTTTTTGTAAGGTTTGCAGGAAGAGAGGAATTTCTCTTCAAAGAACAGGAGGAACATGGATCTCAAAACCTTTCACGAACTGGAAGAAGGCAATAGAGAAGATGAAATTCATGTAAAGAGTGATATTCACCTCCTATCATGTGAAGCAGAGATGGCTGCAGCTACAGCACTACAAGAAGGGTCAGTCATTCAGCAACTCCAACAAATTAATGATGAGGAAAAGTTGAAGAACAGAATGGCCATTAAAGCTCTAATTCGTTGCACCCATTTTCTAGCTCGTCGCCACATTCCCCACACAACAAATTTTGATGAACTTATTGATCTAATCGTAAGTTGTGGTGCAGAAGATTTAAAGGGGTTCCTTGAAAGAGCTATGTAGATTAAATGCAACCTACACATCTAAAGTTGCTGTTGTTGAATTTGTTGAGGCAGTTGGCTTATGGGCTGAAGAATGTTTACTGAAACGGCTTCGCCAAGCTTCCCATTTCAGCATAATGGCAGATGAGTGCACTGATGTGACGACCACAGAAGAGCTTTCCATTTTCTTCCGCTGGGTGAACATGGACGGTCAACCTGTTGAGCACTTCTTGGATATAGTTCCATTGAAAGCTACTGATGCAAAGACTATTTATTCTGCCCTTGTTGAATTCATGAAAGATAAAAACATACAGATTAGCAAGCTGGTGGGTATGGGATTCGATGTAGCAGCTACTTTCTCTGGGAAACACAATGGTGTGCAGAGTCTCCTGAAGAAAATTTCACCTCATGCACTTTTCGTACACTGCCATTGCCATTTGCTACAGCTAGCATGCGTTCAAGCAGCTAATGCTACCAGTGGGATAAAACATGTGTACATCACACTCACCACCCTCTGGAAATTTTTCCACTATTCTCCTAAGCGAGCTGAGAGTCTCAAAGCAGTACAGCAGGTGCTTGACTTACCTGAGCTGAAAGTTGTGAAACCATCAGATACTCGCTGGCTGTCCCCTGAACGCTGTGTGAAGGCAGTCAAAGCTAGCTACAGTGCAATTGTGACTGCTCTAAACAATATCTATGAGCAGACACATGCACCTGAAGCTCTAGGTATCAGTAAAGCCTTATGTAGGCCCTCAACTTTAGTGGCCATATACTGTACCTCCTTGATTATGTTCTGCCACAAGTGGCGAAGTTGAGCAGAGCTCTCCAGACTGAGAGAATAGACTTGACAGCTATCACCCCTCTTGTTGATGCCACTCTCAATACACTTGATGATGCCATGTTACCTGCTGCTAACTGGGTATTAGAACTGATGGATGCAAAGAATGAGATCGAAGAAGTCACTGACATCACGTTAACCACGGAAAGCATTGCTACATTCCAAGGACAAGTGGCTGAACCGTTTAGCAGGATGCTGAAGGCAAACATATCCAGCAGATTTATTTCACAAGATATTGTCTCCTCATTTGGCATCTTTGATCCGAAGAAAGTGCCAGCTGCTGACTCTTCTGACTTCCATACATATGGTGAGGACTTAATAGATGTACTATTAGCTCACTATGGTGCAGAGCTGCCTGCTAAGACTGCTGATGGAGATGAATATACCAAAGAAGCTCTTATTTCCCGCGAAACCCGAGAGGAGTGGAAAACATTTCGAAGCTACTTATCGAAGAAGCCGAAAGGTAACCTGCACTTGCAGTTGAAAGAGCTCACCACAAGTGATATGCTTAGTGAAATTTTTCCAAACATTAGCACCCTGGAAAACATATGTCTATCTATCCCTGTCAGCACTGCTTCAGTGGAAAGGAGCTTCTCCAAAATGAAACTAATTAAAACACGAATTCGAAATCGAATTGGGCAATCACAATTATCCTATTTGATGAAAATAGCCATGGAGACACCCGAGACGCTCTCATCTACACAATTAAATGACATTATTACAGTATTGAACAAAAAACCTAGACAAATTGCTGTGTGAATATTGCTTATTATTAATTTGGTTTACATTTTTCTCTTAATAAATATCGGTTCTTTCAAAAGGGTGGGGGGCACTTAGAATCCAAGGGGGGGCATTTAGAACCCAAGGGGGGGCAAATGCCCCCTTTCGCCCCCCCCTAAATGAAACCCTGCCTATCCTCATCCTTTACAGTACCCTATCCTCATCCTTTACAGTACCTATCCTCCTCCTTTACAGTACCTATCCTCATCCTTTACAGTACCTATCCTCATCCTTTACAGTACCTATCCTCATCCTTTACAGTACCTAACCTCATCCTTTACAGTACCTATCCTCATCCTTTACAGTACCTATCCTCCTCCTTTACAGTACCTATCCTCATCCTTTACAGTACCTATCCTCATCCTTTACAGTACCTATCCTCATCCTTTAAGTACCTATCCTCAATCTCGTACCTCTATCCTCCTCCTTTACAGTTACCTATCATTCATCCTTTACAAAGGTACCCCTCATCCTCATCCTTTACATACCTATCCTCATGCATTCCTTTAACGTAACCCTATCCTTCATCCTTTACAGTACCTATCCTCAAATCCTTTTACAGTTACCTATCTCCTCAATCCTTTACAGTACCTATCTCCCCTTACATACCATATCCTCATCCGTCCAGTCCATATCCTCATCCTTATACAGTACCTATCCTCCTTTCACAGTACCGTATCCTATCCTCCTACCGTTAATACAGTACCTATCCTCCTCCTTTTAGTACGTACTCCATCGCTCCTTTATCAGTAACCTATCCTCATCCTTTACGTACGTTATGCCTCAATCCTTTCATTACCCCCTCCTCCTGTTACGTATCTAATCCTCATCCTTTACAGTACGGCACCTAGCCTCCTCCTTGACAGTACCTAGTCTCCTCCTTTACAGTACCCTGCCTCCTCCTTTACCGTACCTCTCCTCATCCTTTACGTACCTATCCTCATCCTTTACAGTACCTAATCCGCACTCCTTTTCACCCAGTACCTATCCTCACTCCACTTAAACATACATGCTCCTCCTTTTACGTACCTATCTCTATCCTCCTTTCAGTAACCTATCCTCCTCCTTTACAGTACCTATCCTCCTCTCTTGTTACAGTACCTAATCCCCTCTTTTCCGTACCTATCCTCCTCCTTTACAGATCCGCTATCCTCATCTTACATACCCCCTATCTCACCTTTACGTACCTAATCCTCCTCCTTACGTACCATAGAAAATCCTCATCCTTTACAGTACCTATCCTCCTCCTTTACAGTACCTATCCTCATCCTTTACAGTACCTATCCTCATCCTTTACAGTACCTATCCTCCTCCTTTACAGTACCTATCCTCCTCCTTTACAGTACCTATCCTCCTCCTTTACAGTACCTATCCTCATCCTTTACAGTACCTATCCTCATCCTTTACAGTACCTATCCTCCTCCTTTACAGTACCTATCCTCCTCCTTTACAGTACCTATCCTCCTCCTTTACAGTACCTATCCTCCTCCTTTACAGTACCTATCCTCCTCCTTTACAGTACCTATCCTCATCCTTTACAGTACCCTATCCTCATCCTTTACAGTACCTATCCTCATCCTTTACAGTACCTATCCTCCTCCTTTACAGTACCTATCCTCATCCTTTACAGTACCCTATCCTCATCCTTTACAGTACCTATCCTCATCCTTTACAGTACCCTATCCTCATCCTTTACAGTACCCTACCCTCCTCCTTTACAGTACCTATCCTCCTCCTTTACAGTACTCTACCCTCCTCCTTTACAGTCTATGTTGTCTGTACTATGTTTTTATCATTATTACAAACTCATGTATGTGCTTCTACTATCCAATTACTTTGCTAAGTGTCATTTACTATGTCATCATGGTGTTGCTATGGTAACAGGTTGCAGCTCGAGGCCTTGATATTCCCAATGTGAAGCATGTGGTCAACTTTGACCTTCCGAGTGATATAGAGGAGTATGTTCATCGTATTGGTCGTACTGGTCGAGTCGGCAACTTAGGCTTGGCTACTTCCTTCTGTAATGACCGCAACAGGAATGTCTGCAAAGATCTGTTGTCACTGTTAGCTGAAACCAAACAGGAAATCCCTTCTTGGTTGGAGACTATGGCATTTGAAGTCAGACAACAAGCACGTGCCAAGTCACAGAACAAAAGGTGGGCCTTTATGCAAAGTTGAAGTTACCAGTAGTGTTAGTAAAGACTAGTTGTTTCATAGTGAAAGGTACCAGTAGTGTTAGTAGAATACTAGTTGTTTCATAGTGAAAGGTACCTAGAAGACCAGTTGTTTCATAGTGAAAGGTACCAGTAGTGTTAGTAGAAGACCAGTTGTTTCATAGTGAAAGGTACCAGTAGTGTTAGTAAAGACTAGTTGTTTCATAGTGAAAGGTACCAGTAGTGTTAGTAGAATACTAGTTGTTTCATAGTGAAAGGTACCTAGAAGACCAGTTGTTTCATAGTGAAAGGTACCAGTAGTGTTAGTAGAAGACCAGTTGTTTCATAGTGAAAGGTACCAGTAGTGTTAGTAAAGACTAGTTGTTTCATAGTGAAAGGTACCAGTAGTGTTAGTAGAATACTAGTTGTTTCATAGTGAAAGGTACCTAGAAGACCAGTTGTTTCATAGTGAAAGGTACCAGTAGTGTTAGTAGAAGACCAGTTGTTTCATAGTGAAAGGTACCAGTAGTGTTAGTAGAAGACTAGTTGTTTCATAGTGAAAGGTACCAGTAGTGTTAGTAGAAGACCAGTTGTTTCATAGTGAAAGGTACCAGTAGTGTTAGTAGAAGACCAGTTGTTTCATAGTGAAAGGTACCAGTAGTGTTAGTAGAAGACCAGTTGTTTCATAGTGAAAGGTACCAGTTGTGTTAGTAAAGACCAGTTGTTTCATAGTGAAAGGTACCTAGAAGACCAGTTGTTTCATAGTGAAAGGTACCTATAAGACCAGTTGTTTCATAGTGAAAGGTACCTAGAAGACCAGTTGTTTCATAGTGAAAGGTACCTAGAAGACCAGTTGTTTCATAGTGAAAGGTACCTAGAAGACTAGTTGTTTCATAGTGAAAGGTACCAGTAGGATCACTAGATGAAGTCCAAACTTGGAACATTTATTCCGTGACATAAGTGGGATACACATGCATTTAGTTTTTGTCAATAGGATGTCTGGGGGGAAAATTAGCTTTTGAAGTCGCAAATTTAGAACAGTAAATTTGTAGTTGTTGAAAGCTACAATTAGAGAGACGGGAGTCGAGGATAGAAAGCTGTAGAGCTTTGAATTGTTGAAAAAACTTGATCAGTTGTGGAGAAACAATGTGAAACTTTTCGCTCATATCTTAATTTACCTATATGCTCTCGCTCTAAATTTGGCTGTGGGAAGATTATATGACCAAGAGTAAGTGGCCATATTCAATTGTTGCAACATTCTTTTTTGAAGTTATTTTACCAAATAATTACACCAAGAAATTGTGTCGGCCAGATGGGTCTCCAGTTTGCCAGGTTTTTGTGAGCTTAAGTTACTTTAATGCATTCTGAAAAGGTATCAAGAAAAGTTGAAGACAACAGTGGCAGCTGTCATTTTACAATTGTTGCGAAATGTATTGCTAGCTACATCCTTTAAACATGAACTGATTTGAAATAGTTTTAAATTTGCAACCCCTTCCCCCCTCGCCTCCCATAATGAATATTTGTTGGTAGGTTGACGTGATATTAAGTCTTCTGAATTTATAACATTCATTATATAAACTTCAGTAGCGGTACCCCGCCACATAGTGGCGCTTGACGTATTGCAAAGTAAGAATGCAGTAGCACAAGTTATCTTGCTCAGTTATCATTCTCTACCATTGGTTAAGGTTACATAAGTTTCCCTCTCCTGCTCTCTTTTTCTGAACTATCTGAGCTTTTCTTCTATCCCATCACTCCTATCTTCAGCTCTTCTTTTTGAGTCATGGCGCCCCCCTTTTCTTTGTTTATCTCTCCTGAATTTCTGTCCCACTATAAGAAACTTTTGTCTTCTATTTTGCACTTTAGCCTTTCTTTTGAAAACTAAACCCCGCCTTTCTCGTCAATTCCACCCGCTTTTTTGTTATATTTAATCGCTCGGCTTTTTGCCTTCTCATCCATTTTGAACCTACACCACCTTACCTCACCGATTCCATCCACTTTTCAGTTACAATTAATATCCTTTTACCTTCTCTTCCGTATTTTCGCCTTCCTTTTTGATACTTACGCCGCCTTCCATCGTCTCTATTGCACCTGTTTTTTTTAGAAATAACGGGCACATTCTACTAAATGTGACGACACTTTACCTACAGTAAAATGACGATACCGTACCTATGGTAAAGTGACAATACTTTACGTACGGTGAAGTGACGATACTTTACCAAAGCATACCAAGCTCATGAATTATTCATGAATACACACACCGTCGTCATTACTGACACACAAGTGTATTATATAGATTGTGTAACTTGCAAAAAAAATTTGGCTTGTATGTACAATTTTTTTAGGTAACATTTTAATTTCTTTGATTTGTGTATTTTTTATTTTTGTGAGTAGGTATGGTGGAGGATTTGGTGGGCGTGACTATCGTACTTCTCGTGGAGGTGGAGGAGGTACTAGTTATGGAAGCAGCAGTAGTAGTGGTGGTAGCTATTACCATCATGGAGGAGGAGGTTCTGGAGGTCACCACAATTCTTCAGATTGGTGGAACTAAAGGCACTTGCTATTATTTGGGACTTGAACATTCAATAGTGTGATCCTATAGTTATTCCTTATGCTAATGTTGAGTTCGTGATTTGATGTGTAGTTTGCTTTGAACTGACTTTTTCTCTTATTGAGTTTTGAATATATTTGCGCTAGCAATTACAATTTGAGATGACTTAGTTGGGTTTGTGAGTCATTCTTGCGATGATTCAATGAGGTTTAATGTAATGCCATGTTAAATTAGTTAAACAAAATTTTCAAATAGCTGATCACAAGGATGTTTGCTAGTAGTTGGTAAAGATTGGTAGGGGTGAGGGTAGGCTCTGCTAGTAGTTGGTAAAGATTGGTAGGGGTGAGGGTAGGCTCTGCTAGATCAGGCTAGCATCTTTTTTTTCTGGAATAATGTGCATGGAATGATGCGTCTGTATACAGTGGAACCTCTGAATAATGGACACTCGATGAACAACCAGTTTTGTCCATTATCCAGAGGTGTACGGCATAGACGTCCTTATTTAGTATGTCCCATTGGTGCATTTACTATTTTCCATTGTAGTGGGATGTCCATTATATGTAATGTCAGTTTCAGTAATTCATTGTAATAGAAAATCAATAGTGCTTGTTTTTGTTGTTCTTTTTTCTTTTCTTTTACAACAAAGATAAACGACTAGTTATTATAAGGTAGATTTTCCTTTCTTGATTAAGGCAACTTGGTTTGTGTTGGCTACTGTTATTGAGCTTATGATAGGAACACTGTCAGCTCAGAGTCAGCAAACCATCTGGAGTATCTGCTAGGTGGTTTCTCTTCAATTAAATTGCTGAACTATCATACTGCATCAGATTGACAAATGTAAATCATTACTAACCAACACATGCATTTTAAGGAAAGAGGAAGTCATCCACTGCTGATCTTATTGAAGTTATTTTTAATTTTCAAATCCAATTTTCCACCTAACATGTAAGATTTTTCATAGTTGAACTTTTCAGCTGCAACAGATTTTCTTGTTCATTGAACCTTTTTAAAGGGACATTCAAGGCTTTCACTGAATAATTTGTTAGCTATATTGAACCCTCTGTGATTATGGAGTGATGCAGTATAAAAGTTAGAAAGAATGATACCAACTATTTAACCCTGCAATCACCACAATTTCACGTATTTTTTAATAGGAATAATAGCCCTTTTACAAGTGTAATATTGTATCATGATTTTCCAAGTGTATTAACCCTTTACCCGTTTTATAATCACCCTGTGTTGTATATGCATGTGTAAGTATGGATCCCTAGTAAAAAATGTTGCCAAGATAGTTAAAGATCTTGCATGATTTGGAATGGACATCTAAGATTATGTATGATAAGATTAGATTAGTCCCACATAATCTTGATTAAGATCTTGCAAGATCTCAAAAAGTCGTATCAAGATATTTCATGACAAAAACAAAACTGGCATACAAGATGATGTAAGATCATAGCTTTTTTCTATTGAGACATTTTATGCCAGATCATTCTTACATAAGATCTTACAAGATACTAAAAGAATCCCGTCTTGATTTATTTGTTTCAATACCATCATGTATGGGATTATGCAAGATCTCAATTTTTTTGTGTATTTTATATGAAATATCTTTGGTACAAGATCTTTCAAGGTCATAAAGAATTTAAATTTTTAATTTACTAGTGATTATGTAAGATCATTCAAGATTTTGCTGAACTAGATTCCTGTTTATTTTGGAATAACTTACAGTATTTCATTTCTTAACTTGACAGAGTTTCTCTCAAGATCTTACAAGATCTGCAGTGCTCTTGTCTGCCAATATCTTAGTAAATATTACTAAATATTAAATGATCATACTGATCTTGTGTAACATAATTTTGAAAAATCACAATAAAAATGTTTCAGCAGTGACGTGGAACAATCAATAATATTAGTGGTGTTCATAGTTATTAGGAATGCGGATTACATACGAGTGAGATGATAGAGACACTAGAACACATTTAGATTTGAGGTCTGACAGTGCAACTGCACAAACTGGCAATAGTTCATTAAACACTTCAACTATAAAGCAGCTAATAATTTCAGAATTTGCATATTTTCTTAGTCGATCTCGACCAGGGTTTCCTGTTCTTGCGAGGATTGAGGATTGGGTAGGCATGAAGGGTTTAATGAATGCAAGTGGTGGAGAAAAGCAAAACCTTTGAATCTAGCCAAAACACTTCTTGCCCTTATAAGTATAACAACAAATCGAGCTACAGTCGAGCCTCCGAATAGTGGACAAAATGGGAACGGGACTTTTGTCCATTGTAGGGAAGCTGTCCCTTATCGGAAGCAATTACTTTTGAGGCAGTTTTCTCTTCTATTTTATGATTCTGTGGGCAGTCATGCTGTCTATATACTATTTAGAATAATTATATCATGTGAGATAACTAACATAGTAACTTTGTTGAGTGGACATGTGAAAAGAGCATAAAAATACTAAACGTTTTTAATTGTGACACTAACTGGGCTAGTTGTTTTCTACAAAAGTCACGCAAATCAGTCTGCTTTAATGATGAATAAGTCAAGGTTATTTGTTATCTATAGTTGTGCCCAGTTCTATTGTTTCTTTGGTGTGACCTCGATGCTCCAAGAAATGTGAAACATCCTCCAACACATTGATGGCTTCTTTGTATGTCTTCAACTTGGGGAGAGGTGGAGGAGAAGGAGCAGAAGTCTCATCTTCACCATCATCATCTTCTTCATCTTCTTGGTCATCAAGTTGCTCGAGGAAACTTGTGTTCCAGTCATCATCCATTCCAGCACACACCGCAAGATCATCATCACCACTCAAAAATTCTTCCACTGGGCAACTGTCAGTTGGTGCAGTCTCTGAAATGAGGGTCTGGATCTCCATTCGAGTGTCAGCTTCCAAAAATAAATCCTCATCACTTCCACTGCTGATCACTTCCACTAAGTACACCAGCTTTCCTGAAACATTTACTTATGGTTTCTGGTATAACATCAGACCAAGATTTGGCTCCCCACCGGATTGCCATTAAAATGTTGACGGACTTGATAACCTCAGATGCATTGTCGCAACTATCTATCTTAGCTAACACATGCCTCAACAAATAGCTACGATAATGAACTTAAAAATTTTGAATAATTCCAAGGTAATGGCTGAAGCTTAGCAGTAGTGTTAGCAGGTAAAAAAACAGACATTGATTTGGGAAAATTTGGATACTAACTCTGGTGGATGGCTACCAGCATTGTCCATAAGGAGTAAAATGGAACGATTGGCAACAGATAATCTACGGTTAAGCTTACTGAGAATCTCTTCAAGTATATCTCCCGTCATCCAAGCATTTTTCTGATTAAAGTACGTCACTGGCAAAAGAGACTTGTCAAATTGCTGTAAACACCTTGGAGTTTTTGACCTCCATATGACAATAGGCTTTTCTTTGGAGCCAGAAGCTGTTACAAAAAAAGCTATTGTTATTCTCTGCTTGCTCTTTTTACCTCCTTTACACTCTTTACTTTTCTTCCCAAAGCCTCGATCAGGCAATGCTTTGAAAACAAAACCAGATTTATCCATGTTTCAAATATTATCCTTGTCATAACCTCTAACAATCTCGGGTAGCCTTTCCTTCCATGAATCTACCGTCTCACCTTGAACATCTCCAGATTCTCCACATATCTTTAAATATTTGACATTGTATCTCTTCTTCCACTTGTCTAACCAACCACGAGAAGCTTTAAAATTTGCTTTACCTAGGTGCTCAGCAATCTCTCTTGCCTTTTTAGTTAATCTGGGCCACCAGGATGAATATTCTTAGAACAAGCTAAGCAATACCATTCATAAAGCCTCATTAACTTCAACAAATTCTGATACCGAGACTTTTTGTATGAATTTTACTACCACTAGCATTAGACTGATACATTGACAATAACGACTCCTTGCTTTTTTTTAAATCTGAGCTATCTGAGTCCTTCCACAAGAAAATAGTGACCCCAAATCTCTCACATTAACACCAGGATTCCATTGGGCATACCTGATAACTTCGATTTTATTTTCCAGCGACAAATAATTTCGTTTCTTCACTGACGCCATAATTATTAGCTCTCTTAATGAACAGCTGCAAAAAAAATAATAACCACGAGGCGACTGAGTCAGCACTTCAGGAAAATTTATTCAGACTTACAGTAGCTATGCATGCAGGGCTGTAGACAGCAATGGGTAAGTGGGGGGGCTAAGTAGGAGCTACATGGGGAATTTCCCAGGGGAATCCCCATCTGGCCATGTGAGTGGTTTGTGGGCATTAGCTATGGCTATGAAGTCAGGTTCCTTGCTATCTTGGTTTTCACCATCTAGTGTAAGTGGTAATTGTGCTGTGGAAGTGGAAATTGTTCTTCTAATGAGTCAGATCATGAAGTGTGCAGTGCGTCTGAAGTAGCCGATCCAGCTAGTGTAAGTGGTAATTGTGCTGTTGGAAGTGGAGA
>WLWD01002781.1_pt1 | contig 41535 bp, 48 predicted proteins | sample 6712731 | NCBI WGS metagenome assembly WLWD01 (sample SAMN12718690, study PRJNA576275) | sponge metagenome | isolation source: marine sponge | host: Mycale hentscheli | place: New Zealand: South Island, Marlborough, Capsize Point | collected 2014-11-01
GTGCAAACCAAGTGTACTTATACAAGTCTCCAAGTGGTGCATCGTGCAATCCAAGTGTACTTACTTATACAAGTCTCCAAGTGGCGCATCGTGCAAACCAAGTGTACTTATACACGTCTCCAAGTGGTGCATCGTGCAAACCAAGTGTACTTATACAAGTCTCCAAGTGGTGCATCGTGCAAACCAAGTGTACTTATACAAGTCTCCAAGTGGTGCATCGTGCAAACCAAGTGGTGCATCGTGCAAACCAAGTGTACTTATACAAGTCTCCAAGTGGCGCATCGTGCAAACCAAGTGTACTTATACAAGTCTCCAAGTGGCGTATCGTGCAAACCAAGTGTACTTATACAAGTCTCCAAGTGGTGCATCGTGCAAACCAAGTGTACTTATACAAGTCTCCAAGTGGTGCATCGTGCAAACCAAGTGTACTTATACAAGTCTCCAAGTGGTGCATCGTGCAAACCAAGTGTACTTATACAAGTCTCCAAGTGGTGCATCACTTCTATCTTAGCACAGAAAATCCTATTGTGTTAGCATGTAATCTAAAAAACGTCAACAGCATGTAAGCTAAGAATTTCTTCCTTAATCACCAGGTAATGTTTACTTAATTACCTTCTACTGAATGTAATGATGCTTTACCCATTCAGTACGAAGTACGAAACAATGTCTTACCAACCAGGTCGGCTAACGAATTATTCATGAACACATCCCCCCCCCCCCCTGTCATCGTCATTACTGACAACTCACTCTTCAAAACACCTTACCTACCTTTGTCCTCACACAAAGTCAGTAATATTTTAGCACAATCCATGAATCTCTCCACCAGACCAGCACTCTAACTTGCAGTTAATCTGGTCTTTAATCTACACGTGTATTGTATAAATTGTTAGCTTCAGAATTCACTGAATATTCCAAATCATACTGAAGGCTTTTTCACAGACTCCTCTTTCAAAATACTATCTACACTGCTCCAACTCACGACAGCACCTCTCTCGCATACGACGTGTGACATCACTTCGACGTCTAGGTACACGTGATATCACTTTGAAGTCATGTGTGTAGATGCTCCGCCCCATGCCTTATTATGCCTAACTAAAAAAGTTAACAGGGATTTCTTGTTGTATCGCTGCGTGTTTGCCTTTCTTTGCTGTTGGCTGAAGTGGCTCTTTCTGTCTTAGTTCTATTGAGTGAGAATAGAAAAGAAGAATATGAGCTTCTTCTTGAACATGTAAGTTGAATGCTAACTGTTCGGGAGTAGCGGCCACTCGAGTAATGTGTTCCTAACGTAGAGGGAAGGCGTCGTCCAAAACTGTCAAGCATATGAAAAGAATACCTGAAGGTTCTCGCCAACATGACATGATGAAGGTAAGAGAAATAGGTCAGTGACGGATATGGGATATTCTGCTGTACCTAGCATGCAGAATTACAACAAATGTATGTGAGGCTTTACTTGGGTAGGCCACAGATGTATCTGAACTATTGCACTCAGTGGTTAATGGTTTATTGATATGTCTTGTTAGTCTACCGGTTGAAACCAGATCCCATAGCCTGACCGACCCATGTGTTCACATCTTATTTGTTGACGCTATTCATGTGTGTTTTGTTGTTGTTGTTGTTTTGTTTAGCATGCAGCGGCCACTCTGGGCAGTGGTAATTTAAAGTTGGCAGTTCAACTGCCGGAGGGTGAAGACTTGAATGAATGGATAGCAGTGAATAGTAAGTTCAAAGTCCAAGTCAACAATGTACTATTATAAGTTTTTTGTAGTCTGACCTTCTAAACCCATTTTATTAGGAGGTGAGGGGATTAGTTACTGGATTGATCGGAGAAATGGGTGTGGCTACTTTATAGACAATAGTATGTACTCTGTTTTGTCTTTTGTTGGCTGTGTCTCCAAGTGATTACATACACATGTGAGTTTTACGTTTGACTTCATGCATTTCTTAAGGGTGGCCGCACATAGCAACGCGCACTGCCTGTAGATCCGGACATTAATTTATTCCCCGCCAATACCCCACCATTAGATAATACGCGAGCAGAAACAATCGCGCAGTAGTAGCAGAAGTATACTTTGCGAAGTTGTGGTGTTTTAGTTTAGCTTCTTGTTGTCTCATAGTCGTTTAAAGCAACACTCCATACGTTGTCGGAGCTCACGCGGCAAGGTGCGCCTGGCTGCATCTACTCCTGTAGCCGTTCCCCGGGCTCTGCGTACCTGAACTCAAGCGGATGGATCCAGCAGGCTCGATTTCTGAGGAGCGAAGACTTCCCAAAATGCACAGATCTAATACCTTCACCTCGGACTATCTCCAAGAAACTGCTCTCTCTTCTGACTCTCTTGTTATTGTTATATTGATATTTGTTTACTCTTGATAGGTGGGCTCTTTTTAGAACTAATACAAACCAATTGAAAAAAAAAATTGCTCACGTACAAGGAGTACGAAACATGGGGGCAGGGCTATTTCATAAGCATTGCGAGTGGAATTAAAGTTCCAAATTTTGTATCAGTTTTTCTTGGAATCTAATAATGAGAACGACAAAAAAAAATTTTACACACGGGTAAACCTAAAAAAAATGAACTGCATCACAACGAGAATTTTTCAATATCTTATAAATAGAAAAAATTGCGAATAAATCATGAAGTAATATTGAAATGGAAAAGAACTCGTCTTGCAGTAGAGTATCGACTTGGCTAGTAGTGCACCAAATTGCGGAGCTCCAGGTTACCGTACCGCTCCAAAAAAGTGCTACAAAGTTTTATAACCAGGCCCCGATAATTCTTCCAGATTCGCTCTAAAATTAGTGAGTGGCGCCTTTGGCAGGTACTTTGTCCTTGTGGTTGTAGTGGAGAAGCCCCTGTAAGTATACAATAGTAGTAATTGTACATAGCAACCGTCAACAAAAAATTGCGTAGGCGGTGTACGGCCACCCTTAAGATTTTATTTCATGATAGCTAATAGTAGTTGTCATAAAGAATTCCATATTAGGTATTGTAGAACTGCCACAGCAAACCACACCAGATAGAAGCATAATAACTTTATAAAGTATAGAGATAGAAAATAATAGACATAGTAACTTCATAAAGTATAGAGAGAAAATAGACATAGTAACTTGATAAAGTATAGAGATAGAAAATAACAGACAAAGAGACTTGATAAAGTATGGCAGTTTTTTGTTTCAATGAATATCATTAACTTAGTACAGCATTGACATCATTGTTATTTCAATGAATATTGTTAACTAATTATGATATTTATTGAAACAACAATGAATAATGCTATACCCAAGTGAACAACGATAGTCTAGTCTACTGTTAATTATAGTATGTCCAAGTTGAGTTGGCACGACCGCAAGCGCAGCAAATGAGGAATGCACTTGGTAAAAAACCAGAAGCAATTCAGTCATGTGACTTAATAGCAATTAACAGCGAGTAAATTAGTGTTCACGTGAGAAGGGGGGGTTACTCGGGTGCGCATTAATTGCAGTAAGTCCGTCTTACAGTTAGTTCTGAACAGATATTTTATTTCCTGGCGCTGTTCTGTTCTCAGGTGCTCACCCACAGAGAACGTGAAGAAGCCTGCCACAAGACTTTACAGGCGGCCCAAATATAGTCAGCCTTGTGAGTGTTGATACATCCACACTGTCTACCTGTGAGAAGTCAGTCTTCTCAAATGAGCTGTAAACAACAGTATAGCCCAGTTGTTGAAATTAGTACACTGGTGCATACACTGGTATGTACACTGGTGCATACACTGGTGTGTACACTGGTGCATACACTGGTGTGTACACTGGTGTGTACACTGGTGTGTACACTGGTGCATACACTGGTGCAAGCTCAGTTTTTGTCAATTATTTTATTTATTTATATATTCTCTGAAAAGTAATGTGATCGCAATATTACAATTAAATTATCATAACCATTAATATAACAATAGTAAAGAAAATATGAATGATAATGAAAAGCTTCTGTAGTAGCTAACCCAAAGTTGGAGATAGAGTCACTCAGAATTGCCACAATAAATCTGGAGAACTAATAGAGGAGGTAAGAGCTCTGCCTAGAAACAGCTCTAACAATTACAGTTTGGATATGCTTGATGGAAAAACAACCTGTTAATGACACTAGAGCTATATTACTATCTACACTAGCTAAATGTTGGCATTTTTCAATTTACAGCTCATTTAAGAAGACTTCTCACAGGTAGACAGCTTGGAGTTTTCAACAAGGCTGATTATATTTGGGCCTCCTTTAAACCTATCTGCTATTAGACTTACCTGTACCATAGACACAACTAAAGACCCATCTGCGCTCGCAGCTTACACTAGTAATGGAATACAAGGCTAGAAAAGTACCCACTAGAGAAGGGATAAGTTCATTGTTACAATCTCAATGAACACTTTAGACGTGATCGATTGCACCGAACCGTGTGACAAAATTTGGGAGCGTGTAGAGCGGGAAAGCTGTGGTTTTTCTGTTCCCATAGACTTTTGTATTGAGTTTTGGAATAACACTTTTCCTCTGGTTTTATAGTTTACTGAGGAAATAATTTTAACCGCTTTGGCGCAAGCTTTCCAACGGTGCAAACCCTGGACACGTAGCTCCTTTAGTTCAAAAGTATTAATTTTTCTTGCAGCCAACTCAACTTGGACATACTATAGGTATAGTATTATATCAGTGTTGTTATTGTTAACTAGGTATAGTATTATATCAGTGTTGTTATTGTTAACTAGGTATAGTATTATATCAGTGTTGTTATTGTTAACTAGGTATAGTATTATGTCAGTGTTGTTATTGTTAACTAGGTATAGTATTATATCAGTGTTGTTATTGTTAACTAGGTATATCAGTGTTGTTATTGTTAACTAGGTATAGTATTATATCAGTGTTGTTATTGTTAACTAGGTATAGTATTATATCAGTGTTGTTATTGTTAACTAGGTATAGTATTATATTAGTGTTGTTATGTTGCTTCACTAGGACTAGTTGCGAGTGAACATCAAAAAACGCATTTCAGATTCACAAGTAGATGTATTTAACTAATTTAGAGAAGGTAAAGGGTTGGATAAGCCGGGATGCATGCATGAGCTGTAGTGTCTGAAGTAGTGGATGCCACGTTCAACATTCAGAAATCCCTGCTAAGGTCTTTTTGTGTGTTTTTGTTGTTGTTGTTAGCTCATTGTTTGGTTTGTTGTTTTGACTTTTGTGTTGATTTGTTTTCATCTTGTCTCTTGGAATTGTTTTTCATATTTGCACAGAGTCAACTTGTGATACTCAATCTTATCTCATCTGGCTTGTACTCCATTCAGTTCTCATTAATACTCATACTCTATTGATTCACACCTACTGTTTCTGACAGACAGGTCCAGTGTAGCAGTCCTGTATCACACATACTGTAGTTTCTTACAGACAGGTCCAGTGTAGCAGTCCTGTATCACACATACTGTAGTTCCTTACAGACAGGTCCAGTGTAGCAGTCCTGTATCACACATACTGTAGTTCCTTACAGACAGGTCCAGTGTAGCAGTCCTGTATCACACATACTGTAGTTCCTTACAGACAGGTCCAGTGTAGCAGTCCTGTATCACACATACTGTAGTTCCTTACAGACAGGTCCAGTGTAGCAGTCCTGTATCACACATACTGTAGTTCCTTACAGACAGGTCCAGTGTAGCAGTCCTGTATCACACATACTGTAGTTCCTTACAGACAGGTCCAGTGTAGCAGTCCTGTATCACACATACTGTAGTTCCTTACAGACAGGTCCAGTGTAGCAGTCCTGTATCACACATACTGTAGTTCCTTACAGACAGGTCCAGTGTAGCAGTCCTGTATCACACATACTGTAGTTCCTTACAGACAGGTCCAGTGTAGCAGTCCTGTATCACACATACTGTAGTTCCTTACAGACAGGTCCAGTGTAGCAGTCCTGTATCACACATACTGTAGTTCCTTACAGACAGGTCCAGTGTAGCAGTCCTGTATCACACATACTGTAGTTCCTTACAGACAGGTCCAGTGTAGCAGTCCTGTATCACACATACTGTATTTTTAAGACTGGTATGGAAAAAGTTGTCCAAATCATTTCATATTTCCTATAATTAGAGTTCTCTGTCTGAAATAGTTGCAAGTGTGTTGGTGGCATACAGGTGTGTTGATCCTCAGTGTCTTACGTCTGGTCCAAGTTTGTTTGTTTATTATTGTTGTTGTTGTTTTGTGTGTGTGTGTGTAGCTGTAGATTTCTTCAACCAGATCAACATGTTGTATGGAACTATCACTGAGAAATGTACTACTGAGTCTTGCCCAGTCATGAGTGCAGGTCCAAAGTAAGGTTGCCTAGCAACAGATGAAGCTCTTGTGTTGTGTTTTCAGTTGCAGTGTCTATTGTGTGTGTGTGTTTGTGTGTGTGTGTGTTAGATATGAGTACCATTGGGCAGATGGGACAACAGTAAAGAAGCCAATAAAATGTTCTGCTCCTAAATATATTGACTACCTTATGACTTGGGTTCAGGAACAGCTCGATGACGAGAATATCTTCCCTTCCAAAATAGGTCAGTCCAGCGCTGGGATGTAAGGTGTAGAGATGTGTTGGGATGTAAGGTGTGAAGATGCAGGATGTGCTGGGATATAGTAAGGTGTGAATATGTAGGATGTGCTGGGATGTAAGGTGTGAAGATGTAGGATGTGCTGGGATGTAAGGTGTGAAGATGAAGGATGTGCTGGGATGTAAGGTGTGAAGATGTAGGATGTGCTGGGATGTAAGGTGTGAAGATGAAGGATGTGCTGGGATATAGTAAGGTGTGAATATGAGGGATGTGCTGGGATGTAAGGTAAGAAGATGAAGGATGTGCTGGGATGTAAGGTGTGAAGATGAAGGATGTGCTGGGATGTAAGGTGTGAAGATGAAGGATGTGCTGGGATGTAGGGTGTGAAGATGCAGGATGTGCTGGGATAGTAAGGTGTGAATATGTAGGATGTGCTGGGATGTAAGGTGTGAAGATGTAGGATGTGATGGGATGTAAGGTGTGAAGATGCAGGATGTGCTGGGATGTAAGGTGTGAAGATGCAGGATGTGCTGGGATGTAAGGTGTAAAGATGTAGGATGTGCTGGGATGTAAGGTGTGAAGATGCAGGATGTGCTGGGATGTAGGGTGTGAAGATGCAGGATGTGCTGGGATACAGTAAGGTGTGAAGATGAAGGATGTGCTGGGATGTAAGGTGTGAAGATGAAGGATGTGCTGGGATGTAGGGTGTGAAGATGCAGGATGTGCTGGGATAGTAAGGTGTGAAGATGCAGGATGTGCTGGGATGTAAGGTGTGAAGATGCAGGATGTGCTGGGATATAGTAAGGTGTGAATATGTAGGATGTGCTGGGATGTAAGGTGTGAAGATGTAGGATGTGCTGGGATGTAAGGTGTGAAGATGCAGGATGTGCTGGGATGTAAGGTGTGAAGATGTAGGATGTGCTGGGATGTAAGGTGTAAAGATGTAGGATGTGCTGGGATGTAAGGTGTGAAGATGCAGGATGTGCTGGGATGTAGGGTGTGAAGATGAAGGATGTGCTGGGGATGTAAGGTGTGAAGATGCTATAAAACTTCCATTGTTTTTACTTTGTAAATATTTAGGCACATCATTTCCTCGTAACTTCATCACCATTGCTAAGACGATACTGAAGCGATTGTTTAGAGTTTACGCCCATGTCTACCACGCCCACTTTGATGACATCATCACTTTGCAGGAGGAGGCACACCTCAACACATCCTTCAAGCACTTTATCTTCTTTGTCCATGAGTTCACCTTGATAGAGAAGAAGGAATTGTCGCCGATGCAGGAGCTCATAGACAAAATGTTCCGCCCCTAGTCCTTTACTATGACATGTCTGTTTGTATATGTGTTTGTATGTTATTTTGTAATGATTTGGATATTATTATTATTATTATTATTATTATTATTATTACTGTCTTTGTTGTTATTGTATTCTCACCTATGGCTCATTATTTCTGATAGTGTCAGTATTCAATAGAACACTTCCAAGTTTATGTTTTCTAACAAATTTCTAAGCTGATGTAAAACTTAATTATTTTTCAGTATTGTGTATAATTTATACCAAGAAAACAATAACTTAATATTGACAACGAAGACTCCAGGTAAACAGCAAGCGTGGATAACAGCTCCTCGAGACAATATTCATGCGACATAGTGCTGTTTACTGTTATTCTATTTTTACTCGAGCTTGGTTACCCTGCCACTCCCTCTCGGAGACTTGTGCCGAGCATGCGCACGTTTGATCAGATAAAGTGTAGTGGGGTGGGGCTGGTGTTTTTGTAGAACTGTGCAGCAATGAATTTGAGGTACGTGCCACGCCCTCTACATTCTCCGACGTAGGTTTTGCATCGGGTAGGTTTTGCATCGGAAGAAGTAAGATTGTGTACTTGGGTTAGGACGCATCCAGAGTGAACGGAGCTCTTCGCCATGGAGCGGTGGTGCTTCTTTTTATCGCTGCTTGGCCTGTTAGGAGGTGGTTTGGCTCAAGGTATGGGCGGGGCTGTATACTATTAGGGATAATACCTACTCGTTATGTTGCAACTATACTACTAGGGGTGGTATATAGCATATCTACTGGTTATATTGCAGCTATATATACTAGGGATAGTGTAGTGCAGTATAAACTAGGAGCGGTGTATACTATCTACTGATTGTATTGCAGCTATATACTAGGGGTGGTATAAACTATCTACTGTTCTAATGCAGCTATACCTAGGGGTGATATAAACTATCTACTGGTTATATTGCAGTTCACAATAAAACTAGCATATCTTAAAGAGACATATATAGGTGTGTGTTGGTGTGTGCACGAGCGCTCGTTCCATTTCTGTAGCTATAGTTGCACTTATTTACAATTCATGTCCTCTTGTGAGCCACACCCCCTCTTTTCCAGAGCAGCCAATGAAACTCCTGTAGTTGTGGTTTACCAAATCATGAGCATGACTATAAAAAATGACTGAATGAAAGTATATAGCAGCTAATGTGGAAATTAAATTCGTTGCACTAGCCACAGGCCATAGCCAGAGGAGGGCACTAGGACAACAGGCTCCACCCTTTTTCAATAATGATAATCATAGTTTCAGTTCAATTTAAAAAAGAAGTTCAAATTCCATTGCAAAGGTCTATTTTCTGGTTCATATGACTACAAAAAATACTGAGGATGATGGATATCTCAAGAGATTGTAGGGCGTGTGTGCTTGCTAGAACTGTGAATGAACAGAATAAAATAGCCAGAGTACCAGTGTGCCTGTAGCTATCAGAGCCACATGTTTCCATGCATAGGACAAACCCTGAGTCTATATCTATCTGAGAACTGTCACCTCTGTCTTTGCTCTCATGATCAGGAATGTTATTTCCAAATTCACAAATCAGAGGAATTTTCCACCTCCAATATTTCTGCTGAGACTATTGTGGAGGTGGCTAATGAATTGTTGATGGTATCTTCCAAACCCAAACTTGCCTGATGAGGAATTGGCCATTGAAAGACCACGTGGTTAAATGCATAGAAAGAAGATTTGACAAAATTTGCTTACATATGTAATGTTTCAATGCTTCACTCCATTTCCAATAAGTTCATGGTCTTGTAAGAAGTCATCATCTGCTCTTTGCAGGCTAAATAATAATTGCATGCAATGCAAGTGTTCTCAACTTTCATTAGCTAGCATTACTCGAGGATCTTATTATGTGGGATTATGCTCTTATAATAATTATAATAATATGAATGTCTTCTTTCATGCATACAGGTTTCAACCTTCCACCCTCATTTAGTGTATCCATCTATAACTTCCAAGTGGAGGAGGAATCTGTTAGGGGTAAGTTAAGTCATTGTTAAATGGCTACATTGTGCATTATTTAGTCATGAATTAATTTAGCAAAGGTCACAATACTTCTTCTACATCAGTCAATCCGTCTCAGTCAGTTCACTTCTCACTACATTTAGTGAACCTTAAGTCTCAGTCAGTTCACTTCTCACTACATTCAGTGAACCTTAAGTCTCAGTCAGTTCACTTCTCACTACATTCAGTGAACCTTAAGTCCTAGTCAGTTCACTTCTCACTACATTCTGTGAACCTTAAGTCTCAGTCAGTTCACTTCTCACTACATTCTGTGAACCTTAAGTCTCAGTCAGTTCACTTCTCATTACATTCAGTGAACCTTAAGTCTCAGTCAGTTCACTTCTCACTACATTCAGTGAACCTTAAGTCTCAGTCAGTTCACTTCTCATTACATTCTGTGAACCTTAAATCTCAGTCAGTTCACTATCATTCTCACCAAGTTCCCATGGTGATTTAAGTCTAAGTTCATGATGTATCATATCCTCATACTGTCGTTGTTTAGGTTTCAGGAATTAAAGCTCTGGATAATTAGCTAATAAAACTGATAAACCATGAAGGGAACCTATCAGATGAAACTTAGAATAAGCAAAGTTTCAAAATAAATATTCAAGTAACTTCGGGTCTCAAAATATCTCATAAAAATTTGATAAATTAGCTAGCTATATTGAAAGTGTGAGTGTTTGATTTCTGTTCTTCAGGGACTTTTGTTGGACAAGTTCAGGCAACAGATACTCCAGGAGACACGCTGACATACTTTCTGCTACAGAACTCTGAACCATCAGCTGCATTATTTGCAATAGATGACACACTTGGAACTATTACAGTAGCCACAGAAATAGACAGAGAGGTAGGCCACACCCACCCACATTATAACCACTGGTGACTGGTTTGATATATTTTGCCAGCTAATCTTCAGTGAAGTGTTGTCCTTCAACGCATACGTCAGAGATCAAGGCAACTCCATAGTCGGGGTTCAAGTCAGGGTCATTGTCAATGACATCAACGATAATGCCCCCACATTCACTAACTTGGACTTCACCTTGTCTTTTCCAGAAGTAAGAGCAGTTTTTGTGCATCTGTATTTGGTTGTTAACTATTTACTACCTTACCAAATAAGACTGCTATGTGTGTGTTAACTGTTTACTACCTTTGTATGTGTGTGTTAACTATTATAGATACAGTATCAATTTGTTCATGAGTATATGTGCATTAACTAACTGTTCGATAACATGCAAAAGATATGCTAGTGGGTCACCACATGTCGTATCCATGGCAATGCAACAAAGCTAATTCATACTGTATCAGCTACAAAAGTGAATCCCATGAAGCTGTGAATATGATTAACTAGTCCTACGAGATTCCTACTCAATGTTGTTGTTGTTTTTAATGTGACTGTGTGTGCTATAGAATCTGATAGTGTCTACACCTGTATACACAGTGTCCACTGTAGACCCGGATCAAGGTCTCAATAGTGAAGTATTGTACAGCCTGGCGGAGGTTGGAGTGGTAAGACTCTAGTGGTTCTTCCTTTAGAGTATCTATTTAGATTGTGCAGTTGTATTGGGCTAATGTTTATGACCTACTATTGAGTTTATAGTGTGTCTTGTGTTTGTAAGGAACAGAGGCAGCAGAATTGTCTGTTTTGCTTTGCATGCAGGACAAAACCTTACCAGGTTGTGTAGATTAATAATCCATAACTATTGCATGTAACAAGCTCGAAGTAAGGGAGAAGAATACTCTGCCATTGTGGTGGACCTGGCCAGAATCATGGCAAATTATGTTCTAACATTTGTAATCAGTTGAGTTTGTATGAGACTAGTTTTTGTGTTCAGTGACAGTCTACATTTAACTGTCTGTTGTTATTAGTTATCTTTACAGATGGGCGGTCTCTAGTTTGTTATTCATTAATCTGATATGTACTCTCTTTTTTTTTATAGATTGGCAGACCGTTTTTTATTATTAATCCATCTTCTGGGCAAATCGTTCTGAATAGAAGTTTAGACTTTGATGTACCCCAAGGGAGGCAGCACGTGCTACTAATCACAGCTACCGTAAGATATATGTAGTAATCAGGACTTTCTCAAGTGGCTAGTAAATGAATGGATCACTTGTTACACAATTTAGCCAACATATTGCTCATGTTGAAGTGACAGTATTTGTATGTTTGCGTGTTTGTTTAATGGTATAATTGTATGGTATGTTTGTTCCAGGATCGCTCTAATACAAACCCGATGATGACCACAGGAACTCTTACCTTCAACATCCAAGATGTTAACGATCAGCCACCAATGTTTGATCAAACACTCTATCAATATGACATATTTGAGAATGCCACCAAGGTACTCGAACACTAGACACAGCTCAGGGAGTGTGTAGTGTTATGATACTAGACACAGCTCAGGGAGTGTGTAGTGTTATGACACTAGACACAGCTCAGGGAGTGTGTAGTGTTATGACACTAGACTCAGTTCAGGGAGTGTGTAGTGTTATGATACTAGACACAGCTCAGGGAGTGTGTAGTGTTATGATACTAGACTCAGCTCAGGGAGTGTGCAGTATTATGATACTAGACACAGCTCAGGGAGTGTGCAGTGTTATGATACTAGACACAGCTCAGGGAGTGTGCAGTGTTATGATACTAGACACAGCTCAGGGAGTGTGCAGTGTTATGATACTAGACACAGTTCAGGGAGTGTGCAGTGTTGTGATACTAGACACAGCTCAGGGAGTGTGTAGTGTTGTGATACTAGACACAGCTCAGGGAGTGTGTAGTAGTGTTGTGATACTAGCTAGACACAGCTCAGGGAGTGTGTAGTAGTGTTGTGATACTAGACACAGCTCAGGGAGTGTGCAGTGTTATGATACTAGACACAGCTCAGGGAGTGTGCAGTGTTATGATACTAGACACAGCTCAGGGAGTGTGTAGTGTTATGATACTAGACACAGCTCAGGGAGTGTGCAGTGTTATGATACTAGACACAGCTCAGGGAGTGTGTAGGGTTATGATACTAGACACAGCTCAGGGAGTGTGTAGTGTTATGATACTAGACACAGCTCAGGGAGTGTGTAGTGTTGTGATACTAGACACAGCTCAGGGAGTGTGTAGTCTTATGATACTAGACACAGCTCAGGGAGTGTGTAGGGTTATGATACTAGACACAGCTCAGGGAGTGTGTAGTGTTATGATACTAGACACAGCTCAGGGAGTGTGCAGTGTTATGATACTAGACACAGCTCAGGGAGTGTGCAGTGTTGTGATACTAGACACAGCTCAGGGAGTGTGTAGTGTTATGATACTAGACACAGTTCAGGGAGTGTGCAGTGTTATGATACTAGACACAGCTCAGGGAGTGTGCAGTGTTATGATACTAGACACAGCTCAGGGAGTGTGCAGTGTTATGATACTAGACACAGCTCAGGGAGTGTGCAGTGTTGTGATACTAGACACAGCTCAGGGAGTGTATAGTATTATGATACTAGACACAGCTCAGGGAGTGTGCAAGGGAAGGACTTGGTACATGATTATTTATATATTGTGATGAAGATACGAAAATTGACTTCAACATTGTGTGAATGTTTTAGGGAACTCCATTACTACGAGTAAGTGCAAGAGACCAAGATGCAGGGATACAAGACTCTGTTGTTTACTCCATTACTTCTGGCAATTCAGAGATCCAAGGAGTTCCCAGTTTCACTATTGACTCCATCACAGGACTGATCTCGGTCAATGCTACAGAGTTGGATAGAGAAGTGGTCAATCGTTATTCTCTCACTGTGCAGGTCAGCCAATGCTACTTGTGCTCTGTAGATCAGCTTCCTAAATAGCAGAGTAGCTACCTTGCTTGGTTGTACTATATATAACGAGCTCTGTACCTGTTATAATTACTCTAGCATTGTGGTATGTTCTATAAGCTAAGTATCTTATGACAGTTCTGCTCCTCCTTAAGTTGTATAAATTCTATAAGTGAAAGTCCTTCCTTACTGAATTCCATTATCTCATTCCTGAACTCCATCATCTCTTTCCTAAACTCCATCATCTCACTGAACTCCATCATCTCATTCCTAAACTCCATTATCTAAGAACTCCATCATCTCATTCCTAAACTCCATCATCTCACTGAACTCCATCATCTCTTTCCTAAACTCCATCATCTCACTGAACTCCATCATCTCATTCCTAAACTCCATTATCTAAGAACTCCATCATCTCATTCCTAAACTCCATCATCTCACTGAACTCCATCATCTCATTCCTAAACTCCATTATCTAAGAACTCCATCATCTCATTCCTGAACTTCATCATCTCATTCCTGAACTCCATCATCATATACTGGACTTCAACATCTCATTCCATAATGGCTCTCTATGTCTATAAGAAGAAATAACCTATGGTAACTACAGAACTGGTCATGCAATTTTAAATTTCTTATCAACTGTTAAACATTTTCACTTGATCAAAAGAACATTGATAAGATAAGATATGTATGTAAGATGTTAGCCATGTTGTGTTGTGTTGTGTTGTGTTGTGTTGTGTTGTGTTGTGTTGTGTTGTGTTGTGTTGTGTGTGTTTTTTTCCTGGTAGGCTACTGAAACAAACTCTAATTTCTTTGCTACTACAACAGTGGAAGTTGTTGTGTTTGATGTCAATGATCATTTCCCAGTCTTTGAGCTCTCTTTGTACAACTTCACCCTTGATGAAAACAGACCAACAGGCACCATTCTGGGATCGATATCTGCTTCTGATAACGATGATGTAAGATAGTTTACTGTGTCTATGGTCAGAGCATAGCATAGAGGGATAATAATGTGGGTGTGACCACAGATCTGACCTTGAGGGCCAGATGGAGTTGCTTAGGAGTGCAATTGGGTTTCTGGTGTTTAGGTCGGTAACTTCCAGTCCAGTCCTGCTTCCTGTGTCTGAAGAAAGCCGGACCACTTCAAAATTGGGTGGGGTTTTCCTTAATGATGATGACTCAATATAGTGCAGGGTGCTCAATGTTACTTAATGATGGTGATTTTAGTTTTGCATGTAACCTCACCTTACCAACTTTATCTTGGAATATATAAGTAAATAATAACAGCTACTTATTGACTAAATATGTAGCCACATCCATTTCTGACATCAACTCTCTGGCCTTGAATATGTTAAACATAAATGTAAAATTTACAAAATTTGTACTTTGACAGGGGCTACTAGCAGAGTTTGAATTCTCTTTGGTGGATGTCAACCCTCAAAGTTCTGGTGATCCTCTTCCCTTCAGGATAGACACTATTATTATAATGGGAGAAGCTGTGACTGGAGAAGCTAACATTGTTGTCACCAGAGCTCTAGACTACGAAGACATTAATGACCGTTACTTTAGTTTCATGGTGAGAAAAATGATTTGATTTCTGTAGCAAACACTAACTATGGACCTGAGATTCATACAAACTACATTATTAATAAATCAATCTTTGATTGTGGCTGTATCAATCATATCTTCTTAGATCTATTGATACAGTCATATCTTCCTAGTTGTATTGATGCAGTCATGTCAGATGGTTGAATAAGAGCCAATTCCTTGCAGGTTGTGGCTATTGAGAGAGATGGCGGAGGTACTAGAAACGGAACGACTGATGTTATTGTCAATTTAAGGAATCTAAATGACAATGGTCCCATCTTCCAACAGCCTACTTATTCGGCCATCTTGCCAGAGGGAATCAGTGTTGGTTCTTCAGTAGCTATGGTAGGTAGTAGTCACCAAGTGCTTGGAGACATGGGCTAGCACAACTGTTAGATAACCGCCATGTTTAATTGTGGTGAAAACGTTGTTTATCCTGTGTCTAGGTTACTGCTACTGATGAAGATGCTGGCATATTTGGTAACTTACAATATACAATCACTTCAGGGAACAGTGGCAATGTCTTCAACATCACCACCATAGCTGACTCCACAGCACTCATCACCACCAACCAACCTCTGGACTATGAGACTGTCAACTCTTACACTCTCGGAGTACAAGTCATGGATCTAGCTGGGGTCAATTCCAGGTATGCAGAGAACTGTTGTTTGCTATTGTGCAAGTATTATAAACTGTAAATGCCAGAAAGATGGCTGATGGCTCTCAAATGCCAGAAAGATGGCTGATGGCTCTCAACATTTCTATTCCCACCTAGTAATCATTTTTGGACTGATAAGTTCCTAGAGGGACACAGAAAGATTTTCTTCAAGTATTGAAAGTTTCAAGTCACATAAGACAGGGCCAATGAGCAATCACTCTGGACACATTTATACCTCTTTGTAAAATAAGTATTTAGCCTTGACAAAACACTGACTCTAGGAATAAGACCAGTTAAAATAAATAATTATAAAGCAGAAACTACTTCCTATGAAATAAATTGGAGTTCCCTTTTTAAGAACCAGCAAATATTATATTTATTTGGAATTATTGAGATGATTAATGTTTGTAGAATGAACTCCACCACCGTCCAGATAAACATACAGAACATTAACGACAACCAGCCAGTGTTTGTGGATGCCAATGGAGTGCAGATTAATGCAGTCACAGTCAGTATTGAAGAACAACAACCGATACAGAACATCTATCAGATAAGAGTGAGTCTATTGACAGATGATACATGCTGCTTTATAGTTTTCATTGTGTGTGTTTTGTGTGTTTGGCAGTTATATGATAGGGATGGAGATCTGAATGAGCTGGATGTAAGCCTCCTAGATTTTGATCCTCGAATGTTGGGATACTTTGACATTGATAAGTATGTTACGTTAGAAACATCAACTCTAAGTGAAAATGACAATGTCTTTATTTTCTAGTGCATTGCTTGCAGTGAACACAACTATTCCACTAGACTATGACATCAGCACTCCAAACATAGATATTTTCCATCTCTCAATACTGGTCAATGACAGCATCTTTGCCAACACTCTGTCATTGACAGTGAACTTGCTGGATATCAATGACAACTCTCCCATCTTCACAAACTCTAGCTACAGGTAAAACATGCATGACTAGTAAGAACTGAATGGTGGCATTACCAACATGATGAATGTATCCTGTGCAGCTTTTCAATGGATGAGAACACAGCTCAAGGTGTAGTTGTAGGGTCTGTGCTAGCCACGGACAGAGACAGTGGGTCATTTGGCAGAGTCAGCTACTCCTTGGCTGGTCCCACAGAGTACATAGGCTTGTAAGTTTATCTTTTCACATACCAGAGTTACAATGAACTTAACATGGCAATTATTACTAGCACGTGCTAGTACTGCAGGATAAAGTGATTATTTTAATGGAATATGCACGACACTTTATGCATGGATTTGTGCACTTTGCACTCTATGCATAATTGCTGGATAGTGACAGTGTCTTTTGTGAAGTCACTGGATAGTCTTACTGTATAGTTTTTGATGGAAATTTTTTGAATGTTTTTCTTGTAGATTTCAAGTTAATGCAAATGGAGGTATTGAAGTAGTGCAGCCTGTCAACAGAGAAACAATGCCCGGGCCACTGGAGTTCATGGTTGTGGCCTCTGATTTGGACATGAACATGAATGAAAGAAATATGGATGTTGCTAACATAACTATATATGGTATGTTACTATTTATAAATATGCTACCACATGTACTATGATAACAATATTCCAGTATTATAATAACTAAATGTTCAAATATTCTAGTTTCGGACATCAACGATAATGCTCCAATGTTTGGCCAACCTTCGTACACTTTCAACATTCCGGAGAACACGGACCAGCTGGTTGGAGTGGGCGTGTCAGCCAGTGATATTGACCTGGGACAGAATAGAGATATCACTTACTACATCAGCAATGGGAACCAGGACTTTACATTTGTATTAGGTAGGCTTGGAAACCAATTTCTAATAGGTTCCATATGCAATGCAGCTGCATATTAGACTTAGAACTGAAATAAGGGATTGGATTATGTAACGATTGGGGAGTTATATAGCTACTGAGAGTGTATTGTTTATTGTTTGTTTTGGTAGATCCAATGACTGGACAGTTATCAAGAAATGCCACCATAACTCTGGATTATGAAGAAGAGCAGACCTATACTCTCACGATAGTAGCAGAAGATGATGGAGATGCACCTCTATCTTCTGAAGCAACAGTAACCATTGACATTATGGTGAGAAAAGATTGGAACCAGAATGTGTAATAGCATATTTGGACTAGATTTATGGAGAATGAGAATTGTGTGTAAACTATTTTATGTGTGTATGTATGTGTGTTTGTGTGCAGGATGTAAATGACAATGTGCCTGAGTTCACTCAGACCACATATTCTACATCTGTCAGAGAAGATGTATCGTCTGGGGTCGAAGTAATCCGTGTAATGGCAAATGACAGAGACAGTGGGTTGCTAGGGCGACTAGTCTATTCCATCGGGTCAGTGGAAGGACCTGCTAGTTTTGATACAGTTAGTGGAAGCTTTGTACTACAAGACAACACTGAAGGAGTGATTTATACCAGCGGCAGCTTTGACAGGGAGAGCTTTGAAGGACCCTATACCATCAATGTAAATATTACATTCATTTCTGTTTGCCATTAGCTATGTGCATCTGTATCCATGTCTTTCTAGGTTCTTGTCCAAGATGGTGGGTCTCCCCCTAACAATGGCTCTGCTATTGTCATTGTGGGTGTAGAAGATGCTAATGATAATCGTCCTCAACTGAATATTGGTAAGGAACTGTCTCACAACTCCAGGTGACCACACCCACTCCTGATAGCATTACAATTAGGTCACACCCAGCTCCACACAATTTATGCGCAGCTCTGCAGGCAAGTGGTATATTAAATATTTTTCACATTGTCATTTTTTAGATTTGCGAGACTCATCACCTGATGAAGAGCAAAATGTCGGAATTGTTGTGGCTAAAGTTTCTGCCACTGATTTGGATGAGATGAATACCAGCAATAGTGAGATCAGCTTCTTCATTACTTCAATCATACCAGTCCTGGCTCCTGGAGTCACTCAGAATCCAGTAAACCCTTTACCTAATTTTGTTCATCTTGTATTCGCAGAAGACCTGTTGTTAGTTTACTGTCCCATATTTACTGACCCATTGTTAGTTTACTGATCCATTGTTAGTTTACTGATCCATTGTTAGCTTACTGATCCACTGTTGTTAGTTTACTGATCCATTGTTAGCTTACTGTTAGTTTACTGACCCACTGACCCACATTGTTTATTGTAACCCATATTGTTAATTTAATAAGTTAATTGGCCTATTGTTAGTTGACTGACCCATGGTGCTAGTTTACTGACCCATGTTGCTAGTTTACTGACCCATGTTGATAGTTTACTGATCCATTGTTAGTTTACTAACATAATATTAAATATAGCTACATCACCACATCATTAAAAGCTAACACATCTTAATTCATTGTTGTGCATAACATGTTCTGCGTCAGTTGACATGTAACATGTACTGTATATTATTTACATGTAACATGACATTAGATAGCATGTGACATGTAGGTTACTTGATATGTTCTTTTTTTGCCTAGGATGATGTGATGAGTCATTTCGCCCTAGAGATGCGCTCAGGCTCCACGTGTGTTGTCACAAATGCTAGTTTGGACTATGAGCAAGTCATTGGCTACTCTATTACTGTCAGAGCATCAGACAATGGCTCTCCTTCTCTCTTTAGGTAACTCAACATGCTTTCATAGTGACAGTCAGTCTCAGTTCCATGTCCATCTTAACATTATGTCTCAGTTCCATATCAGCCAGTCTCAGTTCCATGTCCATCTTAACATTATGTCTCAGTCAGTCTCAGTTCCATGTCCATCTTAACAGTATGTCTCAGTTCCATATCAGCCAGTCTCAGTTCCATGTCTGTCTTAACATTATGTCTCAGTGTCATATAAGCCAGTCTCAGTTCCATGTCCATCTTAACATTATGTCTCAGTTCCATATCAGTCAGACTCAGTTCCATGACAGTACACAGACAATATTTTGTCATAACTACAATGGATTGTTCTTGAAATTATGCAGCTAATGTTCTTACTTTATTTAGATCTGAGAATTTAGAAGTGAGTGTTGATGACGTCAATGATAATACTCCAGTCTTCATCTTTCCTGGCAATGCCACGCAATATGAAGTTGTTCTCGATGAAAACTCACCTTTCACTCGCCCAGTGACTCTCATTGCCACTGATGCAGATTCTTCTATAAATGCTCTGATTAACTTCGGGTTTCAACCAGGTCAAGGTACAGCAGATTAAATAAGATTTAGTCCAGGTCAAGGTACAGCAGATTGAAATTAAGATTTAGTCCAGGTCAAGGTACAGCAGATTGAAATTAAGATTTAGTCCAGGTCAAGGTACAGCAGATTAAAATTAAGATTTAGTCCAGGTCAAGGTACAGCAGATTAAAATTAAGATTTAGTCCAGGTCAAGGGTGTGACAGACAATGGTAGCTATGTCATTCAATAAGGTGGGCTGAGGGACAATGAAATATAGGCTTAGCACTCTGATCAAACAAATTTTCATGTGACAATTTTTTTCAGCTTGAAGAAACACAGAACACACACACACACATACACACACATTAGTGTAAGGAGAGGGGACCCTGTACCCACTGCTTCCTAGTACATTAGTTAGACATCAATGCCAAAAAATTCAAATATGTAATCATAGCAATCAATGTTTGAAATGTGATAGATACTCAGGGATTCAGTATTGATAACAACGGTGTATTCACCATTGACGCTGGCACTCTGGACTATGAGACAGCACAGAGCTATCTGTTTAATGTGTCAGCCACGGACAGCGGAAGTCCTGCTAGATCAGCTCTTGCCCAAGTGAGGATTGGAGTTAGGGACCTCAATGACAACTCTCCCGTATTTGAGTCCACAAGTTACACCACAGACATTGATGAAGGTGACTATACACTCTCTACACCTGTCCTTCAAGTGGTAAGAAAATGACTTTACAATTTATATCATTAGTTTATAAATGATACACGAGAGATCTAGGATCCTGCAGGTTATATCTTATGAACTGAGAGATCTAGGATCCTGCAGGTTATGTCTTATGAACTGAGAGATCTAGGATCCTGCAGGTTATATCTTATATCTTATGAACTGAGAGATCTAGGATCCTGCAAGTTATATCTTATGAACTGAGAGATCTAGGATCCTGCAAGTTATATCTTATGAACTGAGAGATCTAGGATCCTGCAAGTTATATTTTATGAACTGAGAGATCTAGGATCCTGCAAGTTATATCTTATGAACTGAGAGATCTAGGATCCTGCAATTTATATCTTATGAACTGAGAGATCTAGGATCCTGCAAGTTATATCTTATGAACTGAGAGATCTAGGATCCTGCAAGTTATATCTTATGAATGATATTGAGGGATATATGATCCTACAGGTTATATGCTATAGCAATCTTTACCTAATGTACAACACAACTTCATTCTTAATGGCAGATCCAGTGATATCCCAGCATAATTTGTGTGTTATCCCAGCATAATGTGTGTTATCCCGGCATAATGTGTGTTATCCTAGCATAATGTGTGTGTTATCCCAGCATAATGTGTGTTATCCCAGCACTATGTGTGTTATCCCAGCATAATGTGTGTGTTATCCCAGCATAATGTGTGTTATCCCAGCATAATGTGTGTGTTATCCCTGCATAATGTGTGTGTTATCCCAGCATAATGTGTGTTATCCCAGCACTATGTGTGTTATCCCAGCATAATGTGTGTGTTATAATGTGTGTTATCCCAGCATAATGTGTGTTATCCCAGCATAATGTGTGTTATCCCAGCATAATGTGTGTTATCCCAGCATAATGTGTGTTATCCCAGCATAATGTGTGTGTTATCCCAGCATAATGTGTGTGTTATCCCAGCATAATGTGTGTTATCCCAGCATAATGTGTGTTATCCCTGCATAATGTGTGTGTTATCCCAGCATAATGTGTGTTATCCCAGCATAATGTGTGTTATCCCAGCATAATGTGTGTTATCCCAGCATAATGTGGGTGTGTTATGTTCACAGGTCAACAGCAGTGACATTGATTCTGGAGATTTTGGAGAAGTGACTTATGAAGTATTTCCTCAGAACAGTCTATTCACTATTACCACCTTACCAGATGGCTCTGGAGAGGTCAGAGTTCTTGGAATGCTTGATCGAGAGACAACTTCAGAACAAACTATAACTCTTATAGTCAGAGATGGAGGTATGTTGCCATAGCTACAGACATGGATGACTTTGTTACTGTAGATGCAATAGCTAGATATTGAGAGGTTGCCATGGCCATTGAGCATGATTAAGTCTAGTCATACTGTGTGTGTCCATGTATGTGTTTGAATTTGTAGGCCAGCCTCCACTGACAGCTACAGCATCCATCCTCATCTCTATTAACGACATCAACGACAATATCCCAGTCTTCCCTCAGACTCTATACTCCGCCTCTATTCCAGAGAATCAAAATCCAGGAATGGCTCTACCCAATATATTGGTTAGTTTACCCAGCAACACTCAAACAGAGATATCAATTATAGCAAATTATTAATATCACTACATTTAAGGCAAACCAAGGTCACTATCTTAAGGCATTAGCTATGTGATTACAACATAGCTAGTTGTTGGCCTTGAAATAAATACTTAGTCCAGTATCTTCTGTTTATTAGATTAGCAAGATAGAATTAAATTCTAGACATATTTAATGACTAAAATAATAGGATAAGTGAAACAGAAATACTTCACATATTTTATAGCTAAGAACATTTAAGTAAATGTGGCATAAATACTTAACATGTTCTATTAGTTCAACCAAAACACTTTTTCTATCAGCAGATATGACCATCTTCTTTAGCATCTTCTATTGGTTCTATGTTGCCTAGGTAACTGCAAGTGATAGAGACTTGGGAATCAACCAAGAGCTCATCTTCTCCCTCAATAACACTTCTGATTTCTGGATAGCTGAAGGCGGTGGAAATATTTTCACCCAGCGGTCCTTCAACTACGAGGATGGCGACTTTCTGCAGGCTACTATAATTGTCAGGGACAACGGGACCAATTCATTGATGAGCACAAGCACACTACAAGTTTACATCACAGACTTAAACGACAACAATCCTTATTTTGTCAACTTTGTTAACAGAACTTTGACCTTATCAGAAGATACAGCTGTGAGTACTGCAATACTAGATATTGATGCAATGGATGAGGACTCCACTACCAACGCACAGGTAAGCTGCCTCAGGGAGCCTCGTTGAACTTTATCATATCCTTACTAACATGTTGCTTTCAGCTTGTCTTCCTGTTGGCTAATGATGAAGGAAAGTTCGCCATTGATGACAATGGAGTCATCACCTTGATATCTTCTTTGGACAGAGAGACTACTGACTCCTACAACCTCACTGTTACCGTGAGAGACCAAGGACAACCCTCTAATTCAGCCACCACTTATGTCTATGTGATGGTGGAGGATGTCAATGATGTAGTTCCTGCCATTGATGCAGTACGTGAACACTTTAAATAGTTATTGTCATATGAAAGTACAACAGAATTTACTGAATGAAAGTCTTAAAGTTGACAGTGATTAGCTGACTGTATGCTATAGAGGCTCGACTTGAAGAGAGTGGCATTAGAAACCATTTATAAACAACAATGATGATTTAATAAAGCCTCCTATATTATATAATTCCCTTTTTGTGACTATATATATAGCTAATAGTTTATATAACTCACTATCTGTAATCTGACTGGCATCTGATCAAACAACTGATTCTAATGTTTTAGGACTCCTTCAACTTCTTGATTCCCGAGGACACTAACACTAACTTCAGTCTGGGGATGATATTAGCTTATGATGAAGATTTAGACCAGAATGGAGAAATTGAATTTATAATACTATCTGGTGATCCAAGGTTCAGTATCAACACCGTGCCTGTTGCCAGTAGCGATGATAGACAGACATTTGTTGGTAGTCTCTACTCTAATGAGGTGAGAATACATGAGCAATGTTTGTTGAAATATAATGTGAGTATTGTCATGATGATTGTAGCCATTTGACTATGAGACAGAAACCCTGTACACGTTGATGATCCGAGCCAGGAATGTTGAAGCTCCGTATGGTTACGACGATGCAGAAGTGATCATCACTATCAGAGACATCAATGACAATGCTCCAATGTTCTCTATCTCCAGTGGATATGTATTTAATGTACCAGAAATTACAAGTGTAGGTTCAGTAGTCGGCACGGTAGCTGCCACTGATATAGACGGTGGAACGAGGAATGGCACTGTAAGTGGATGTGGGTTTGTACGTGTGCTTGTGTGTGTGCTTGTACGTGTGCTTGTGTGTGTGCTTGTGTGTGTACTATTTGCTGAAAGAAAATAAGACTTTAAACTCCCAAATACACTTGCTGTAGGTTCGGTACCGGTTAATAGGTCGTTCTCAGGCTAACTTCAGCATCGGTGCCACATCTGGTGTCATTAGATTGCTGGTACCATTAGACTTTGAGACTATCAACAGATATGACCTGATGGTGGAAGCTTTTGACTTGAGTGTAGAGCCACTGTCATCTAACACTACCATTACGTAAGTAGATATTCTTTATAGTGCACACCTTTCTTGCTGTTCCTAACTTTTACTCAAATCTTCTCTGTAATGTAGGATAAACATTCAAGATACAAATGAACTAGCCCCAGTGTTCTCACAGCCTTCCTACACTGGGTCACTTCTGGAGAATGTGGTGGCACCAGCTGCAATAGTTCAGGTCAGCACATGTAACTCACGATGTATGCATTACATGTTGATTAATTACTCTTCCTGTAACCAGGTGACGGCAACAGAGAATGAAGGCGGAGCTAGTTCTGTCACTTACAGTTTGAATGGCATGCCAGGTCCCTTCAGCATCAACAACATAAGTGGCGTTATCTCTACAACAGCAGCTCTAGATCGCGAGCAACAAGCTAGCTATGTGCTCACAGTGGAAGCTACAGACAATGCTCCTAACCCTCTCTCTTCATTCGTACAGGTTAGACACACCCACTAGACACACCTACTCACTTCATTCGTACAGGTTAGACACACCCACTAGACATGCTCACTCTCTTCATTCGTACAGGTTAGACACACCCACTAGACACACCTACTCTCTTCATTCGTACAGGTTAGACACACCCACTAGACATGCTCACTCTCTTCATTCGTACAGGTTAGACACACCCACTAGACATGCTCACTCTCTTCATTCGTACAGGTTAGACACACCCACTAGACACATCTACTCACTTCATTCGTACAGGTTAGACACACCCACTAGACACACCTACTCTCTTCATTCGTACAGGTTAGACACACCCACTAGACACACCTACTCTCTTCATTCGTACAGGTTAGACACACCCACTAGACATACTCACTCTCTTCATTCGTACAGGTTAGACACACCCACTAGACACACCTACTCACTTCATTCGTACAGGTTAGACACACCCACTAGACACACCTACTCTCTTCATTCGTACAGGTTAGACACACCCACTAGACACACCTACTCTCTTCATTCGTACAGGTTAGACACACCCACTAGACACACCTACTCAGACATGCTCACTCTCTTCATTCGTACAGGTTAGACACACCCACTAGACACACCTACTCACTTCATTCGTACAGGTTAGACACACCCACTAGACACACCTACTCACTTCATTCGTACAGGTTAGACACACCCACTAGACATGCTCACTCTCTTCATTGGTACAGGTTAGACACACCCACTAGACACACCTACTCACTTCATTCGTACAGGTTAGACACACCCACTAGACATGCTCACTCTCTTCATTGGTACAGGTTAGACACACTTCAAGATTTACCACATTCAATAATTCACTAATTATAGGCTGGTCATATTTATATAACAACAGCAATCACAACATATTGAAACATAGCAAGTCACCTGATAGCTCTTCAACTCCTGAAAAGATTTAGTACAAAGTTTTGCTAAACCAAAATAGAACAATATTAATTGGCAAGTGATCAAGGTGAAGCTAAACACCATCAATATATGCAAATTTGAGCCAATTGGTTGTATGTGTGAGAACATAGTCACATGTGACGTAGTTGTAGTGCATGTGATAGGACAGCTTACTGTTCAGTAATGACTTTGTGCCTTGCAAGTAGGCTAGCCCGGAACAGACTTCAATGCTGGAACTTTGTGCCTTGCAAGTAGGCTAGCCTGGAACAGACTTCAATGCTGGAACTTTGTGCCTTGCAAGTAGGCTAGCCCGGAACAGACTTCAATGCTGGAACTTTGTGCCTTGCAAGTAGGCTAGTCCGGAACAGACTTCAATGCTGGAACTTTGTGCCTTGCAAGTAGGCTAGTCCGGAACAGACTTCAATGCTGGAACTTTTGTTTACTTTATAAACTGCCTTTACAAGTGTGAAGGATTTAACGGCATATTCTCATGTTATTTTGGATGTAGCATAAATAGTCATATTGTGTCCTCAGGTGTTCATTCAGTCATATTGTGTCCTCAGGTGTTCATTCAAGTTGATGATGCCAATGACAACCAGCCTTCATTTGGTATCAACACTACTCGAGTGAGGATTCCGGAGAGCTCGCAAGTTGGCACCACTTTACCAGAAACGTACACTGCAACTGATCTAGACATAGGAGCCAATGGCAACATAACATACTCCATTCAACCGATGACTGCCTTCACAGTTCATAGGGCAACAGGTACAACTACTGTACACCATGCTGCTATTGCACGTGCCACTATCATACATGATCCTAACAGCACACAATAAATTGAGATGCATTACTTTTAGACTTTCTGTTGAGATTATTTGTTTGTGTTGTTTGTTTGTGTTGTTTGTTTGTGTTGTTTGTTTGTGTTGTTTGTTTGTGTTGTTTGTTTGTGTTGTTTGTTTGTGTTGCAGGTGTCATTTCTGTAGCTGATCCAAGTTTATTGGATCGGGAAACTCAGCCCACCCTTTCACTTCGTCTGATAGCCACAGACGGAGGAGTCAATGCTATGAATTCTGTGTTGTTCATCACTGTTGATCTGGATGACATCAATGATAATGCTCCTTACTTTGTGGGGACTCCTTACTCTACCAATATAGCAGAGGTAATGATAACACTGGATTGTTCTTCTGGCATGAAACTTTTTAAGATGTGTATGTTTTCACCGACTAGCGCTACTCTTATTCTATTTACTATGAGTCCAACTCTATAGCTGTATTTCTATTGCAAAGAACTAGTTTATTATCACAATTGATTAATATTCTCTACTGACTAACTCTATTTGTGGGCGTGTCCTTAGGGAACTGCTGAGGATGTGACTGTCATCACAATAGAAGCTATGGACTTGGACTTGAACTCAGACTTTGAGTACTCAATTGCATCTGGTGAGTTTGAAGACGTCTAATGTACTTCTACAAACTTATGTAATCTTCTCTTTCATTTTAGGTGACGACTTCCCCAACAGGAAATTTAGTATTGAGTCAGAGACTGGAGTCATTCAGACCACAGCTTTTAGTTTAGACAGAGAGTTAGAAGACTTGTATGAGCTGACTGTAGCAGTGTCTGACAGAGGCAATCCTGCCAGAACTGTAAGATGATAAGATAACTATGAAGTTACATTCTATGAAGTCAATGTTATTTACTACAGAGTACTGCCGTGGTTACCATCACTGTGGACGATGTAAATGACAACCCACCAGTCTGCAGTACTACTGAGCTGTTTGACGTCACTGTTAGAGAAGCCAATGAGCTAGAGGCATTGCTGGGAACCATTAGGGCTAGCGATCTTGATAGCAGAATGGAATCCCAACCTGCAGGCTCTGGGCGTCTCTCGTACACTTTAGTCAACGCTAACCTTCAAAGTATTCTAAGAGTCGATTCAATGACAGTAAGTGTGTTCTAGTATGCCAGTAGTAAGGGCTCTAACATATATAACTACGTACGGCAATGGTGCGGTATGGGAAAATATTTCTATATAGAGCACACAATTCTTGATCTGATAGAGCTTGGTTGCTTGGAAACACATGAGCACAAAAGACTCACCACTGCTATTAAATTGTAGGGAAAATTAATCTGAGTTCTCATTTGAACAGTTTCACTTCACTCAATTATTTTGCTAGACTGTACCTTATGCCATAAAATAGCTAATTGCATTTAATGTATGTAGTGATATCTTTGAAATGTTATTTGGTGTTGCTAGGGTGATGTATTTGCCAGAGCTGGAGCACTGGATTTTGAAACATTTCCAAATATACCATTTTCTGTTCAAGTATCAGATCAACCTGATCCCCCAGAGCGTTCGTTATCTGCAGTGTGTTCGGGTACGATCACTCTAGTAGACATCAATGACAACGCTCCTGTGTTTGAAAGAAACCCCTATGACCTCGTGGTCAGTGAGAGCACTCCAGTGGGCTCCACAATCATCAGAGTTCGTGCTACAGATGGTGATGACGGGTCCAATGGAATGGTTCTGTATCGGTTCAGAGGCCAGAGCAGTAAGTAACTAAAGATATACTCCTATTTCCAACATCTCATCTGATATTGGTGTCCTTCAGGCATGTTCCTCATTGATGCAATGTCGGGAATTGTGACTCTCACTGGCTCTTTGGACAGTGATGTAGCCACAAGGTGAGTCTACAATCATTTGGGCTGCCGTGTTAAGTTAATTTAATATTAATTCAATATAGGCACGTGCTGGATGTGGAGGCCGTGGATAGAGGCATACCCAGTAGGAATGGTCAGACGGCACTCATCATCAGAGTGAGAGACGTGGATGACACAGCTCCCATCTTCCAGCAATCCTTCTATGAAACTTCAGTGACTGAAGGTTAGACCTACTCTATGTCCTCCAGTGAGAGCAAGTGTGAAGAACTTGTCCATTTGTTACTTTTATAATCTAGGAGCCAACTTGGATTCTAATGTGATTCAAGTGCTAGCTGTTGACCCAGACAGTGTGCAGCTCACCTACAGAATCACCAATGGCAACACTAATGATGTCTTTAGAATCAATAGCACTGGCAATATTTTGGTATCAAAACGCTTGGACAGAGAGATTACGGCCTTTTACACACTGGATGTCATAGCCATTGATAGTGCAGGAAACAATGGCACAACTTCAGTCCGCATTTCTCTACTGGACATTAATGATGAAGCTCCGATGTTTAACCAGATGTCCTACACTGCCTATGTCAGAGAGAACAGCATCGAGGGCACGCCCGTGCTACCTGTCGTCGGCAACTCCACCGTTGCCATTCAGGCAGTAGATCTGGACCAACCAAACACTATCAACTCTCGTGTTGTGTACAGTCTTGGAGGACCAGGTGCATCGAGATTCAACATTGACAGCACCAGTGGAGACATCACTGTAGCAAGAGGTGATTGGTGAAGATACACCACTCCATTCCCCTCACACCAACTCTTAATAGCTAGTTCTTTAATATGACATTATTTCATTTAACTAACAATTAAATTGTAAAATATTGCAGGGGCTACTCTCAATTATGAAAGTTCTGCTGATCGTATTGGAATTCAACTATTTGTGACGGCCAGAGACATGGGAACAAATCCTCAGAGCAACTCGGTAAGGATCATCACTCCTACAGCAACTAAGAAGTAGACCATATAAAATAATGACTTCATTGATTGAAAACAACAACAACAACAATATAATGAAGTTGATTTAACTTTGTTGTTTCAGGTTCCTCTTACTGTGTTTGTGACTGACGTAAATGATCAGGCTCCTGTCTTCACTAGAAGTTCTGGATACGCCATTTCTGTCTCAGAAGACTTTCAAGTTAATGATTTAATAACTGATGAGGTAGGAGCAAGTTATTAACTAATAGCTACAGTGAGGAAGATTGGAGATAACTATAGACTATGTGAGGGGCGTGGCATGAACTACCATATCATATGGACACATGTGCAATTGCTGATTCCTTCATTGCAATTGTAGTCACTAGCTACATTAGTATCAAAGTGGATGAACTGTTCTCTCTATTACTAGCTAAGAGAGGAGAGTAAAGGTGTGCATAATAAATATTAAATGTACAACATAATTAGGAAAAGAAAGACTCACTTCATGTACATGTGTTGTGTGAACTCTCAACTGAGAGGTATTAATGGCAGAGGTCCAAACTTAGAGAGTGCAGGAGCCCTCCAAACCCCCTCTTGTTGTCTACACTCCAGTATACACTAGCTAGTAGCATTGTACAAGAGTTGCTCGAGTGATGGCTAAGTCACATTGCACTTGTCAATAGGTCAGCGCTAGTGATGATGAAACAGTTGGTGGGAGTGTCAGATATTCCCTCACAAACGCAATACCGTTTGCTTCACTGGAGCAGTTCAGAATTGACAGACAAACAGGAGCTATATACTTGCAGTCTTTACTCGACCGTGAGGCCACATCCACCATCACTCTGACAGTTACAGCTTCAGATATGGGCCAGCCTTGTGAGTAACTTGTAATTATTTGTAGGTTGTATTAGTAGCTATGTCCTTCTCTTGTAGCTCTGAGTTCTGTTGTCAGAGTTCTGGTCACAGTCCTGGATGTCAATGACAACGCTCCTCGCTTTGGACAAGACATCTATATTCATGAGGTCCCAGAGTTCCTAGGAGTTGGAGCATCAGCTTTTCAGGTAACTGATGACCACTTACCTGTTCACATGCTTGGGGTTATATGGATTTGGTTAGTTACATTATTCTTATGTTTCAGGTCACGGCCAATGATCTAGACGGACCAGGTCCCAACTCAGAAGTGACTTATGCATTCAATTCTGTCACTTCTTTCTTCATGATTTCATCTGAAGGTACAAAATAATACAAGTAAATGACTTTGCAGATATGAAAATATTATATTATGATTATCTGTCTTTTGATACTTGTATTTTAATTGTGTGTAGGTGTCATAACAACATTATTGCCTCTGGATTATGAGACCCAGCAGTCCCACCGACTGGTAGTGGATGCATGTGACAGAGGCATGCCGAGAATGTGCTCTAGCACAATCGTTCTCCTCAATATTCAGGACTTCAATGATGAAGCACCTATGTTCGACCAAGCTGAGTACACAACAGACATCTGCCAGACAGATGCCACAGTTAATAGTCCTCTTATCCGACCAGTAGCTACAGATGGAGATTCTGGCACTAATGGTCTTCTCTCCTACTCCTTCAGACAGAGTACATCTCTGTTTGCCATTGAGGCCAACTCAGGATTAATCAGCATTGGTGTTGATGCTGCAACAGCTGACATTAGATCTCATGAACTGATTGTGGTTGCCGCAGATGGAGGTCCAGTTAGCCAGACTGGAACTACATCTGTTACTGTCCGCATACTAGACTGCTCCACTGTTAACTTCCACTTCACTAGACCATATCAATCCTTTATGATTGAGGAGGCAACTAATATATTCACTGGAGGAGAAGCAAACATAAACATACCATTGAGTGGCAATGCAATGACAGTTGGCTTCGCTCCTGACACGCCCATTAATCCATTTAGCAATCTTTTAAATGTAAGTTGAATTCATTGAACAATTGTGCCATCTCATAAGCTATGGTTCATTGTGCCATGTGATAAGCTATGGTTCACTGTGCCATCTGATAAGCTATGGTTCATTGTGCCATCTGATAAGCTATGGTTCACTGTGCCATCTCATAAGCTATGGTTCATTGTGCCATCTGATAAGCTATGGTTCACTGTGCCATCTCATAAGCTATGGTTCATTGTGCCATCTGATAAGCTATGGTTCACTGTGCCATCTCATAAGCTATGGTTCATTGTGCCATCTGATAAGCTATGGTTCACTGTGCCATGGTTCACTGTGATGGTTTCACTGTGCCATCTTATAAACTATGGTTCACTGTGCCATCTGATAAGCCATGGTTCACTGTGCCATGTGCTGTGCCATCTGATAAGCTATGGTTCACGTGGGCCATCTTATAAACTATGGTTCACTGTGCCATCTTATAAACTACTATATCACTACTGTGCCATCTGATAAGCTATGGTTCACTGTGCCATCTGATAAGCTATGGTTCACGTGTGCCATCTGATAAGCTAGGGTTCTGTGCCATTGATAACTATGGTCACTGTGCCATCTGATAAGCTATGGTTCACTGTGCCATCTGATAAGCTATGGTTCACTGTGCCATCTGATAAGCTATGGTTCACTGTGCCATCTTATAAACTATGGTTCACTGTGCCATCTTATAAACTATGGTTCACTGTGCCATCTGATAAGCTATGGTTCACTGTGCCATCTGATAAGCTATGGTTCACTGTGCCATCTGATAAGCTATGGTTCACTGTGCCATCTGATAAGCTATGGTTCACTGTGCCATCTGATAAGCTATGGTTCACTGTGCCATCTGATAAGCTATGGTTCACTGTGCCATCTGATAAGCCATGGTTCACTGTGCCATCTTATAAACTATGGTTCACTGTGCCATCTGATAAGCTATGGTTCATTGTATTACAGAACATTGGAATAAAAAGTCAGGCAAATCTCCTTCCTGCACTTCGCCAAGGGCTTGGGCTCAATAGAGAAGCACGATCATTGTATACCATTGTGATGCAAGCTCAAGCAGCAAATGGGAATGTGACTTATACCAGTGTAAGTAGTAGTCTACTACCCACCACACTCACAAGATTAAAACACTATATTTAATTGAAACTTTGTATACCAGGTATAAAGTGAATTTAGAAAACTAGATTAACAACACCCGTAGTTTGAGGCTCCATTAAGTATATTGTACCACTTTATTTCTATGGCAACATACCTCAGGTGACACTGGAAGTCCTGGATATCAATGACAGTCCACCAGTGTTTGTATCAAACCTCTACATATTCTCTGTTCCAGAAAACACAACACTAACAGGTCCAATTGGATCTGTGGAAGCTACTGATGAAGACATAGGTAAGCATGAGACTGTTAATATAAAGGTTCATAGTTACCAAGTGTCCCAGGAGGTCACGAGATTCTACCAATTCATGCAGAACTCATCATTTGTCTCCATAGTTATTGTAATAAATTTGCAGTCAGTGAAAATGCCACTTGAGCTCTAGCCTTCATGTTGTTGTTTTGACAGAGTTTGTGTGTTGCTCCTTTATCATCACTATGATTTGTCCACTTGAAGAGTTGTGTGTTAACATTTGTCTTAGGGGTCAATGGAGAAGTGCGATATTCCATATTTGATTTTGTGCCGTCTTTCCTCAACTTGCCATTCACCATTGATCCAACGTCTGGTGCCATAAGTATGAACATGCCACTAGACAGGGAGGTGACAGACATCATCAGCTTTCAAGTTCAGGTAAAGTAGTGTTAGATACAAGGAGCAAACATTTAAGATAACTATTTAGCTAATGCAGACTAACTATGCCATAAATCAAGATTGTGAACATAAAATTCTTAAAACTTGATGACACTTGCAATTAGCTCTCTCTGCTTTTGTTTGTGTTAGGCTTCAGACTCCTTATCGACTGCTACCACAAACGTGCGGGTGACTCTGGAGGACATCAATGATTGTGTCCCCATGTTCTTGGAGACTTCCTATGCCTTCAGTTTTCTGGAGAATGTCCCGACTGGTACAAATGTTGGGTCTGTTCGAGCTACTGACTGTGATGAAGGCTCCAACGCACGAATCCAGTACACCATTAGCTCCGGCAGTGTAGGAGTCTTCCAACTCGACTGTAAGTCATCTCACTAGCTAGCTACTGGCTACACATGAAACTAAATTGTCGATATTTTTCTACACTATTTCTGTAGCTACCAATGGCATCATCACTACGTTAAATGCCATCGACTTTGAACAAACTTCCCAATATTCGCTGACCATCACTGCAACAGATATGGGTTCTCCTACCAGATCAAGTGAGCCAAGGAACACTATGCTAAATTATTTTTTAACTGCCATTTTGTTTATTGTTAGGTGATGTGGAAGTGAGATTCCAAGTTGAAGATTTCAATGACTGCCCACCGATATTTAACAATCATCCATTGTCTGTATCACTACCTGAAAATCAAGGGGCAAACCTGATTCTACAAACCTTCTCAGTGCAGGACTGTGACAGCGGTGTTAATGGCGTCAATGGGACGAGATTCAGTCTCATTAGAGGTACCTAACCAATACTTTACAGACTATTCCAGCAATAATTTAGTAATTTAGTGGTTGAGAAATGACTCAATACAGTTAGGCAAGGAACAGGGGACTAGTGATACCCTTAGGCAATGAACAGGGACCAGTGATACTCTGAGGCAAGTAAAGGGACTAGTGGTACCCTTAGGTAAGGAACAGGGACCTATAATATAATACTCTTAGGCAAGGAAAGGGACTAGTGATACTCCTAGGCAATGAACAGGGAGCAGTGGTACTCTGAGGCATGTAAAGGGACTAGTGATACTCTGAGGCAATGAACAGGGATCAGTGGTACTCTGAGGCATGTAAAGGGACTAGTGGTACCCTTAGGCAAGGAACAGGGATCAGTGGTACTCTGAGGCATGTAAAGGGACTAGTGGTACTCTGAGGCATGTAAAGGGACTAGTGGTACTCTGAGGCATGTAAAGGGACTAGTGGTACTCTGAGGCATGTAAAGGGACTAGTGGTACCCTTAGGCAAGGAACAGGGACCTATAATACTCTTGGCAAGGAAAGGGACTAGTGGTACTCTGAGGCAAACTAGTGATACTCTGAGGCAAGGAAAGGGACTAGTGATACTCTGAGGCAAACTAGTGATACTCTGAGGCAAGGAAAGGGGCTAGTGATACTCTGAGGAAAACTAGTGATACTCTGAGGCAAACTAGTGATACTCTGAGGCAAGGAAAGGGACTAGTGATACTCTGAGGCAAACTAGTGATACTCTGAGGCAAGGAAAGGGACTAGTGATACTCTGAGGCAACGAAAGGGACTAGTGGTACTATAAACAGGCTATAATTGGCTTATTACAATGCCATAATATCCTCAACAAACAACAACAGAGACCAATGTTGCTTTATTTTAACAAAATCATGATACTCTTAGGTAATGAGCAGGGACCATTATTTGCAATTGATGAAGTAAGTGGTGCTCTACGTGTTCTGGAAGAATTGGATCGTGAGAGACAAGACACTTACATTATAGGAATTAGAGCCACAGACTCTTCTCCCACAAATCCACTCTTCTCAGTCACTGAAGTAAGAAATGTCTACTTTCATTTGTTACTCACTGACTTGTTTGTACCCACCATGTTTCACTTATTGCCCTGCGTCTGCTACCATGTGTTCACTTGTTGCCATGTGTCTACTACCATGTGTTCACTTGTTGCCATGTGTCTACTACCATGTGTTCACTTGTTGCCATGTGTCTGCTACAATGTGTTCACTTATTGCCCTGCGTCTGCTACCATGTGTTCACTTATTGCCCTGCGTCTGCTACCATGTGTTCACTTGTTGCCCTGCGTCTGCTACCATGTGTTCACTTGTTGCCATGTGTCTGCTACCCTGCGTCTGCTACCATGTGTTCACTTGTTGCCATGTGTCTACTACCATGTGTTCACTTGTTGCCATGTGTCTGCTACCATGTGTTCACTTGTTGCCATGTGTCTGCTACTATGTGTTCACTTGTTGCCATGTGTCTGCTACCATGTGTTCACTTGTTGCCATGTGTCTACTACCATGTGTTCACTTGTTGCCCTGCGTCTGCTACCATGTGTTCACTTGTTGCCATGTGTCTGCTACAATGTGTTCACTTGTTGCCATGTGTCTGCTACCATGTGTTCACTTGTTGCCATGTGTCTGCTACCATGTGTTCACTTGTTGCCATGTGTCTGCTACCATGTGTTCACTTGTTGCCATGTGTCTGCTACAATGTGTTCACTTGTTGCCATGTGTCTGCTACCATGTGTTCACTTGTTGCCATGTGTCTGCTACAATGTGTTCACTTGTTGCCATGTGTCTACTACCATGTGTTCACTTGTTGCCATGTGTCTGCTACCATGTGTTCACTTGTTGCCATGTGTCTGCTACCATGTGTTCACTTGTTGCCATGTGTCTGCTACCATGTGTTCACTTGTTGCCATGTGTCTACTACCATGTGTTCACTTGTTGCCATGTGTCTGCTACCATGTGTTCACTTGTTGCCATGTGTCTGCTACCATGTGTTCACTTGTTGCCATGTGTCTGCTACCATGTGTTCACTTGTTGCCATGTGTCTGCTACAATGTGTTCACTTGTTGCCATGGTTTCTCTGCCTCTATAGATTACAGTTAATGTATTGGATGTGAATGATAACAATCCAATGTTCCAAGTCAGTGGTGGCCTGACATTTGTGGTGTCCGAAGGGGAAGACATTGGCCAGGTTCTGTTTACAGCTGATGCTACAGATCGAGATGAAGGGACTAATGCTCAGATTAGTTATTTCTTGGACGAAGGCAATGGTGAGTGTTACATGCTTTAAAGAAGACAGTTGTAGAAAATATAGTTAGAAAGTTAGTGTTAGAGTTAGTGTTAGAGTAGAGAGTGTTAGAGTAGAGAGTGTTAGAGTAGAGTGTTAGAGAGTTAGTGTTAGTGTTGTAGTCAGTGTTAGAGTAGAGAGTTAGTGTTAGAGTTAGTGTTAGAGTTGAGTGTTAGAGTAGAGAGTTAATGTTAGAGAAGTTTTAGCACAGTAATTATATAGAATGCTGTATGTATGTGATACAGGAGACTTTGCTATAGAAGCTGGCACAGGAGTCCTATCAGTAGCACGGTCACTGGACAGAGAGACTGAAGATCAGTAAGTGAAGTTAAGAAATTGGATCTATCCTTGCGTGGATGTATGTCTTGATAAATGGATGCCTTATCTTTGATGTGTCAGATATCAATTGACAGTAGTGGCCACAGACTTGTCTTCAGAACCAAGGTCCAGCAACATCTCTGTGGTGATAACAGTCCAGGATGTGAATGACAACGACCCAACTATATTGAATATCGTTAGTCGAGTTACCAGAGTTTTCATAGAGGAGGTAACCATATTTATTTCAGTTTCAACTCTGTATAGTCATTAGCGACAACTTTATTATTAGGGACGTCACAACGGGTCAGAGGTATTCATAGTCAATGCCACAGATCCAGATGAAGGAGCAAACAGTTTCCTAACTTACTTCTTGGATGACAGCTCCAACAACCTCCCATTCACAGTCACTAGCAATGTCATCAACGCCAATGGAGACTTGGACTATGAGGAACAAACCATGTATTTTGTGAGTTAGCTATATCTACTGCACATATCTATCTATCTATCTATCTATGGTGAATGGCAACAGCCATTTGAAACTGGTGACATGGCAGGCAGTGAGTGTGTGGTTGTGTCTCTTCCTAATGTAGCTGACAGTAGTGGCAGAAGACTCTGGCAATCCATCAAGAAGAACACTGGCTACTCTCATTGTAGAAGTGACTGATGCCAATGACAACCCACCTATCTTCAACCAGGTAAGAAACAATCTTGCAACACTTTCAATAGTGAAGAGGCATACTTGCATACTCCTATCATAGCAATACCTAATTATTTAACCCAAGGTATATCAGTGCATGCATTCATCTCATGTAAACAACAAGATGAAAGTCATAATATTGTTTTTGTTGTTGTGTATATTTTTAGAATGCCTATGTTGGCAGTCAGTTAGAGAACACCGCAGTGGGCACCAGCATCTTGAATGTCCAGGCAACAGACAGAGATCAGTTGAATACCTCCAACTCGATCGTACAGTATACACTAGACCACAGGAACAGTCCTGATGCCCAATACTTCACAATAGACAGTGCAACTGGAGACATTTCTAACAACATCACTCTGGTAAGTACACACCTAACAGCTGGCGATAACACATTCAATGTATGGCATTAATTAGAAGTTCTCAATCATACATGCATGTGTCTATCTTCAGGATAGGGAAGATCGCTCATCCTACAGCTTTGTTGCTGTGGCAACTAATTATTTGAGCACGACTAGGAGATCAGGGACTACCATGGTAACTATTACAGTTCAGGATGACAACGATGAAGTGCCCATATTCACATCAAGTTTGTACACGGCCGTCTTGATGGAAGACACTGTCCCAGGCACCACTCTCTTTACCGTGTCTGCCACAGACGGAGACCAAGTGAACGTAAGTAGCTATAGACCTGAGTAGCTACAGATATAGTGTTAATCTTCTCTTCTTGTAGAACCCTAACTCCATGCTGAGGTTCTCTCTACCACCATTGTCTTTCAACCCATTCTCTATGAGCGCCACTGGAGAACTCATCCTGATCAACTCTCTGGATTATGAAGCTACATCTTCATATGATGTAAGCAACTGCTAACCTTCATGGAAGAAACTAAATGAGCCAAGTAGCTAATTAAGTTCAAGAGCTATGGAGGATCTTTATGTTTGTGTGTGTGTGCAGTTTGAAGTGCTGGTGTCAGACGCTGGCTCCCCTCCTCTCACTAATACAGCTAGAGTGTTAGTGAACGTGACAGACATCAATGACGAGACTCCAATGTTCATTCAGGATAGCTACACAGTGCCAGTTAGTGAAGGCGTGTCTGCTAGCATGGACAGCTTCCGCCTCCTCACCACTCTGCAATATATTGATGGGGACACACTCTTAGAGAACACAGAGTCCACATTCAGCATCTTAGATGTGACTTCTCCTACGAACCCAGATGTTAGCAGTAAGTCATTTGCTTTCTATGAAACAATCCTTATGCATCATTCTAAATAGTTTCAAACAGAGCTAGCAAGTAGAACATAGAGCAAGGGCATGGGAACAAGTTTAGTCTTAACTAAGTCTTATCTGTTTGATGGTACACACCAGGAACATTATATTATGAAAATGCACAGAGTTGAATGGATGTGTTTACTTCACTATAATTAAATGAATGAATTGTAAGCTATTGATTAGCTATTGCTATTTTAGACAGGATTTTGGAAGACTTATGTCCATTGAAAGCTAATTAAAAGTTAATAATAACAGGTTTTCCGTTTAAAAACTGCTATTATTTTTACTGTTATTTTTAATACTTGCAAGTTTTTTTCATTCTAACAGCCAATATTGTTAATTAAAAAGTTAACCCTATATAATATTGTGTTAACAATATTGGTTGTTAGAACATGAAAAATTTGCAATTATTATGATTATTTCAGCCGAGAATGACTGAATCATTATTATTTTTGTTGTAGTTGTTATTATTATTGTCATAATCATTATTACTGCTATTACCATTAAGCTGTCAGAATTGTTTATCATTATATTTAGTAATAGAGCCTTCCACACTAAGTATAGAGAAGTTTTTGGTATTTTCGTTGGTTGAAAGTGGAGACTAGGCTTGAGCTTGAAAAGTGCTCGACACCCATAGCTGGTTAAGACAGAACCAATGATTGGGTTGATGAAGACACTAAAGTCTGAATTTATTGAGTTAAGTGCACTTTAATTAGAGTAGTTTCTCTAACTGCTCCTCTAAGTCTTACTTTCATGTAGCAGATGATAGCAACTTTAACTAAGTTGTATTGTAGCGTTATATTTTATAGTTCCAGGTGCCCAGTTTACAGTAGACACTCAAACAAACTCCAACATGGGACGCCTCTACCTGATTAAACCAGTGGACTACGAAGCAATTCAGAGCTACAATGTTCGAGTGAGAATTATGAATGATGCTAATGGAACTGGGAGTGCTTGTCCAACATCAGATGGTAAGACAGCTAGCGGTAAAGAGAACCTTGTGATAGTTATATTAGCTATAGTTATTTTAATACCACCTTTCTTCCTAATATTGTTAAACTTCAAGCCGTGTGTGTATGTGTTTTGTGTGTGTGTATTATTATATGTGTGTATGTGCATGTGTGTATGTGTGTGTATGTGTTGTGTGTGTATATGTGTGTGTATGTGTATATGTGTGCGTGCGTAGTGTGTCCACTGTCCAGTACTGCTATTGTCCGAGTGAATGTGGGAGATATCAATGATAACGGTCCCATCTTCACTCAGTCACGATATCTTGGACGTAAGATTTCAATTGTATGCATTTCTCGTTAAATATAATGCATTGTGGATTCCTATAGAAATAAGTACTACTGCAAGACCAGGATCTTCAATTTTGACTGTACAGGCCACCGATGCTGATGTGTCTCCACAATTTAATACCGTATGCTATTGTCTCCCTAACCTTCTCATGTCTCCCTAACCTTCTCATGTCTCCCTAACCTTCTCATGTCTCCCTAACCTTCTCATGTCTCCCTAACCTTCTCATGTCTCCCTAACCTTCTCATGTCTCCCTAACCTTCTCGTGTCTCCCTAACCTTCTCATGTCTGTCCTATCTCCCTAACCTTCTCATGTCTCCCTAACCTTCTCATGTCTCCCTAACCTTCTCATGTCTCCCTAACCTTCTCATGTCTCCCTAACCTTCTCCTGTCTCCCTAACCTTCTCATGTCTCCCTAACCTTCTCATGTCTCCCTAACCTTCTCATGTCTCCCTAACCTTCTCATGTCTCCCTAACCTTCTCATGTCTCCCTAACCTTCTCATGTCTCCCTAACCTTCTCATGTCTCTCCTACCTCTCATGTCTCCCTAACCTTCTCATGTCTCCCTAACCTTCTCGTTCTCCCTAACCTTCTCACTGTCTCCCTAAACCTTCTCATTTCCTCCCTACCTTCTCATGTCTCCCTACCTTCTCATGTCTCCCTAACCTTCTCATGTCCCCTACCTTCTCAATGCTCCCTAACCTTCTCATGTCTCCCTAACCTTCTAATGTCTCCCTAGACCTTCTCATGTCTCTAAACCTTCTCATGTCTTCCCGAAACCTTCCTCAATGTCTCCTAACTTCTCATTCTCATGTCTCCCTAACCTTCTCTCATGTCTCCCTAACCTTCTATGTCTCCCTAACCTTTCATGTCTCCCTAACCTTCTCATGTCTCCCTAACCTGCTCATGTCTCCCTAACCTTCTCAGTCTCCCTAACCTTCTCATGTCTCCCTAACCTTCCTGTCCTCCTACCTTCTCGTGTCTCCCTAACCTTCTCATGTCTGTCCTATCTCCCTAACCTTCTCATGTCTCCCTAACCTTCTCGTGTCTCCCTAACCTTCTCGTGTCTCCCTAACCTTCTCATGTCTCCCTAACCTTCTCATGTCTGTCCTATCTCCCTAACCTTCTCGTGTCTCCCTAACCTTCTCATGTCTGTCCTATCTCCCTAACCTTCTCATGTCTCCCTAACCTTCTCGTGTCTCCCTAACCTTCTCGTGTCTCCCTAACCTTCTCATGTCTCCCTAACCTTCTCATGTCTCCCTAACCTTCTCATGTCTCCCTAACCTTCTCATGTCTCCCTAACCTTCTCATGTCTCCCTAACCTTCTCATGTCTCCCTAACCTTCTCATGTCTCCCTAACCTTCTCATGTCTCCCTAACCTTCTCATGTCTCCCTAACCTTCTCATGTCTCCCTAACCTTCTCATGTCTCCCTAACCTTCTCATGTCTCCCTAACCTTCTCATGTCTCCCTAACCTTCTCATGTCTCCCTAACCTTCTCATGTCTCCCTAACCTTCTCATGTCTGTCCTATCTCCCTAACCTTCTCGTGTCTCCCTAACCTTCTCATGTCTCCCTAACCTTCTCATGTCTCCCTAATCTTCTCATGTCTCCCTAACCTTCTCATGTCTCCCTAACCTTC
>WLWD01002562.1_pt1 | contig 41481 bp, 18 predicted proteins | sample 6712731 | NCBI WGS metagenome assembly WLWD01 (sample SAMN12718690, study PRJNA576275) | sponge metagenome | isolation source: marine sponge | host: Mycale hentscheli | place: New Zealand: South Island, Marlborough, Capsize Point | collected 2014-11-01
TTAGTTCTCCTTGAATTGTAACGTCATTACTTTTAGCACTTGTTTATCAAAGTATTGATGATCCCAGGTATTAGTTAAAATTTTTATTAAACTTTCATTCCTACTCAGTGTTTGATTTTCTGCTACTAAGCGCATTACGCTTTGCACTAATACACAATTATTTATCAGGAATTGCCACCCAATCCTCTGCAGGAATATTATAAATATTACACTGGGTAGTGCTGGCTTTTATGTTCAGTTGCTATTGTTTACACATTACATGCTGCAGATATTTGATGGAACTATAATATGGTTTTAAATTAAATTATCACAGCAATTAGAACTTGATAAGCTTCCACTTTCCCATACTCTGGTTACTTTGCACTAATAATTTTCATATCAAAATTACTCTTTTTAACTGTGTAGCGGCATATTCATTTAAATGCTTTAGGCAATACAGAAGGATTGTATGTGATGCTGAATGAGCAGGAAATAGGAATATGACATTATTTTGAGGCTCACATTGAATTATAGATTCTCTGCTACGAACAACTGAAGCAAGCACAGCTTTATGAAAAGTAAAGTATAAACATTAAAGTCAAAGTATTTTAACAAATTAAAAATCATATGTATGGAAATTGTAAAAAGAATAATTTTAATTTGAGGTACTTTATAGACTCAAAAATAGCAAGATTTATTATTAGCTTGATTACTTACCGATTTTTTTCCACTTCCAGTGTGAAATCACCAGATTGAGTTACAATATTGACAGTCATATGCTGGGGATAAGGCTGGCACACAGAGGTTCATTGAATTAGTTATAGTAAAGAAAATTGACCACTTACATTGTTGTCATTTACTCCTTTAGTTATGCTAGGTAATACTTCTTCATAATTTACAATAGTTTCTGTAAGTAAAAAAATGGGAGTCATTATTATGTACTGTTCTGGTTTTTATCAGTTCATTCTACCTTGACAAGCTTTAATACTTGTGAAAGGCTCTTCACAATTGGATACTTCAGCACAATATATAAATAGTACGAAGCACCACAGAGTACTGTAAAACAGTTGAGTCATTTTCTTCCAGGATCAAAGTTAGTGCGATTGCAGCGGTGCGTTGTCTGGCCCAACACTCCTCGGGACTAAACTGCAGTCCAGCGAGCGCAGCCCTTATCAGACAATAACTAGAATGTGGTGATACCTGCGGCCGTTTCATCTAAATTCCGCGAAGAAGTATAAAAGGCGTAGCTATTTCTTACAAGTTTAATTGGTCAATATATATCTTTTCAACAACACAAGGCGGATATTTGCATTCCTGAAGATGAAAGTAATGTCCTCCAATCAACTAGTGTCAACACACATCTAACAGCCTATATGGCTTCAGCTTGTTACAAAATGTGCCAAATAGATCAAATGATACAAAATTTGCAAGGTTTGCTTACGTTCCTCTCTATTACCACTCCACTTCAAGAATATGTGCCTAGAGGACAGAAGAATTTACTCAGTTGAAACACTTAGCAATTCTTCTCTCAGTTATGCATAAGGTTTCATTGTGCTATGTCATTCACAACACAGGTGAACAATTGTGTTTTAGTTTTCTTTCAGTTGGTATGTCTTCCGCAGCATTAGATTAAACTGGAGTGAGTTCAAAGAATTATTAATAAGAATTTCATACAGAAGTAGGCCACCACTGCTTAAATTGGGAACCTATGGCTGCTTCATTTATTCATAAAATCTTCCCATGTACCTAAGCACTTTAACATGAGACAGACCTCTAACAAATTAGTGATGCATTTTGGAGAGTAACACGTTTCTTATCTCAGGTTTCATCATCTCGCTTTGATCTAACTGGCTTAGAAACCCACAGTAATCTAAGTGTAACTGAAGTGATCTATGTATTGTACTTGAATAATCCTGGCTTTAGGGTGCTACACCGCCTACGCGACCCACGCAAACCTATTAAAATCAATTAACGTTAATTGACTGTTACCAAGGTTCGTAACTTCAATGTTGTACGTTGCAAAGCTCTTACTAACGGGGGAACTGGGAAGACAGGCTGGATAACAGGAAGCCTACCAAAAATGGTGGAGAAACTAACCAACGCCTAGTTAGCGGTTAGTTGAAAATATTTAAAAGCTGAAAATTTATCTGCCCTTTCTGAACCTTATTTTTAGTGATTCTGTCAGATTGGTTTTGTTAATTTTCATCTCGATGTCTATTTTATTCATATTTTTATGCGATTTTTTAATTGTTGTGCCACAACTAGAATATTACGGTACTTCCGTGAGGACCCTCTCAGGCCTACAAGGTCCCTCTAGGGAAACCATGATCTATTGTACCTTCCAATTCTCACTTTTTAATTTAAATTTATTTTTAACTCATTCACTTGCATTCATTGTTAATACTGTTCATCCCATCTTTTACACCATTCAGCCATCGATAGCTTGCCACTTTGAACTCTATTGTTACAGAATAATCAGAATATTTAGCACCTCCCTCTCTATTCTGTCTTTCACATTCTAGCACTCATTCTATCTATTTAAAAGCTCCGCAAAAAAAACGAAACGATAATTGTCCGCTTTCCACGAGTATTAAAGCAAACTAGATCAAACTGATCTCGCAGATTTTACAAGCCTCACAGTTCCTTGGTCACACCCCTAGAGCAGCGGTGGTAAGTTTACGCGCATGGGTAAAATGCGGTGCGCACCACGTAAAATCTTGAAAAGACAATAGTAGTTAATTCTGTTTTTCAGGGGACTTACAGGCTATGTGGAATAGCGATGAGAATTTTGTTCGTTTAACGCTCCAAATCTTCCAGAATCCCCCTATATCTGCTTCTATGAAAGAGGAGTTACTTCAAACTTGTAAGTGAAGTCTTGATTTAGCTAAATAGCTAAATTTTCGTTTGGACAAATTAGACTCGAATTACAGAAAACTAGTAGTGCAGTTAGCTATAGTTATAGTTTCAGTATTCCACCCTGTCAAACCCCCATCCTCCTCTTTTTCTGTGTCCAGATCTGCTTCCTAGGTGATCTTGCTCGAGAAGTCATACTCATCTTCACTTGCAGAATTGGATGTGAAGCTATTTCAGTCATCAAACATAATATATTGCTTGCTTATATTAATTCACATTGCATTTATTTGATAGTAGCTAAGTATTTAGCTCAATATTTTTTGTTCACGAATGAATACTGAAGATGTTGACAGTCCTTCTTAGACTGATCACGTTTATAATAATTATTATGATCCAGAAATTGTCTTTCAATCTTGACTTGACTGGATCCCTACAACTCACACACAGACCACGAATTTACAACCGTAGCTAACCACGCAAATTTACTTGGGTTTGACTCACTAACCTTATCTATACGCGGGTTATTAAAGGCCCGCCCTCTACCTTACAACTTTGTGGTTTGCCTCGCCAGCATTGCTATGTGCGAGCACCCTTAAGTAGCAGGCACCTACACATTTTACTTCCCTCATTATAGCTCTACACATCAAAGAAAAATTTATTCATTCATGTTGTAATATTCACATAGATGAAGAAGTGTCTATGAGATCTGAAAGAAACACGATTATATGAATTAGACTGATGCATTAACAACCTTGGCTCTGACTCTGTAACTACTGGTCATTGTAATCCCTCCCACTTTGTTTTTAAGCTTCATAGATCCTCTAGCTAGTGACCTAACCTAGGGAAGGAATGCAATTCTGTCAACTGAAGCCCTTCCAGAATATAACATTAATATATCCTTTTTTTGTATGTCTTCATGATATTTAGCAAAGGTTAAACTCTGACCTCGAAATCACAAAGCAGACTTTTCCTGATATTGGAAATTAGAAAAAATCTGTCAGCTTCATTCTGTTGTGTGTATGACAAAAAAATTCACTCACCACACTTGAATCATACCATTTAAGCCTCGTCATCAATATTGTTTGCAGATTATCTGTAGTTGATGTAACTTGGTAAGGCTATTTTTATGATAAATTGGCCATAAACACATTGAAATTCACATTGTGTCAGTTATCTAGCTATTCCTAAATGGCTTGCATTACAACAGTTAAAACCAGAAATTGGTAAGGGATATCTAATTTGGAGCAATTCTTATTTACTAGATTGATTTATAGCTACATATAAGTCTATATCATGATGTGTTAATATTTCTATTGAGAAGTCTTCTCCAAAGTTTTGACTACCAGTACCAAAATGTTTAAGTTGTAAAAGAAGCATTACCGGGGTGAGTTGTGATTGTGTACTTAATGTGTATGGTCTGTTAAGCTATTGCAATAACAGTAATTTGTCTATAATTTTATTGAAATCTCACTGTGTCAACCATTTCTCCCCCTTGAGCTTACAAAGTGTACATATTTTCACAATATTAATAATTTTTATGTATGTGTACCTCTAAGACAAGTAAAACTTTTTGCTTCTGTTTGTATCTTCACCTTGAATTGAGCAATCAGATTGGACGGTTTGAACGTACTATATATGGCATGGTTGAGGTAAGTATATTTTCATGCCAATCTCCTAGGAAGAATAAGGCATGTATTTAACATGCAGTTGAATGTAGCAAACAACTAACTTGATATGATATGTTAGGCAGCTATCAGTAGCACTTTCTTTCTATAACTCAGAATTGCATTAAATTTGCAAAGCTTGATTGCAGGCTATACACTCCATTGAATATGGAGGATTGGGAGTGAATCAAGCCGTTCAGCTATCCACCTCTGCTTATTTGTGATCTACTGTTGCTGTAGCTGACCTAATAGCTGTAATCCTACTACTATCATATCACCAGCCGTTGCCAACTCCCTTTGCTGATGAAGCATGTGAAACGTGATCTGATGGTCACAATTCAATGCCACTTACTGGTACTGGCGCTGCAAGGGAAAAGACCTGGGAGAGATCACAGTCTCAAAACTTCATATGCTGTTAAGGCTTGCAGAGTGATGCAAAAAACGAATAGTGAGCAAGACTTTTGGAAGTCATGGACAGGTATTCAGGGTCCATGACTATGAATGCCTTACCAATTAATTCAGTGGGCTCAAGATGGCTGACAGTTCAGTAAGAATTGCAGTTAGCCTCCACCTTGGTACCTCCATCTTAGTGTGTCAGAGGTCACAGAGTTGGGAACTCATGAACTAAACTACAAAAAAGTGAAGGCTGTCATCTACATCACCATACCCATTCACAGAGTGTTGATTACAGCTGGAATTCCTCCAGAGAGGATTTTCCAAAGTTACTGTTAGCAGATGCCAAGAAACCTGATTGTACGACTTTGGCACTTTGGATAATGTCACACCACTGGTTTAGGAAACCATACCCTGACATTTATGCAGTGTCACACAGGAGTTAGGCAACAGATAGAGTGGACCGGGTATATTAGCAGAGGAGAAGAAGACGATGAAATATTTGCATCTTATTCCAATTTACAAGTTTCAGCCGGTTGCACTGGAAACATCAGTAGTAACTGGGCAGAGTTTAGCACTAGACCTGTTCTAAAGGAGCTCAGAAGAAGGGTTAGACTGGATACTGGATAGGTGAAATTTACCAGCTACCTTTTCCAAAGACTCTCTGTGGCCATGCAATGTGGGAATGCTGTGGCTATTATGGGCTGTTCTGCTTTTAATCCCTTCACTTTTTTGTTTTTAATTTTTTTTGTGTGCTTCAAGTAATTAATTAATTTCACTCAAAAAGTTATAAATTCAATTGTAGAGATCTTTATACTATTCATAAGATCATGCTTAAAATGTATTTCTGTTAATAGGATAAACATCTCTAATTTTATGACTTAAAGAGGTACTACAGTTAAAAGAGTTGTAATTACTATAAAAATACACATAAATAAACTTTCATGTATTTAAACTAATATAAGTCTAACTATAGCAGTGGATGCTTGAAAAGATTAACAGAATAGTTGCATGAGCCGCTACATCGAATGAGTTCATCAAACAAATTTTCAATCACAAGATGTCCTCTGTACGGGATCTCCAAAATAAAAGGCAACATCTATACCAATATATAATATAAATACCAATTGTAACTGAAACATCAATATTCAATGTCAAGTAACTTGATTCCATACAGTGAAGTTTAATAACAAGACAGATAACTTTAATTTCACTAGATAGAATAGTTTTTAGCTGAAAAAATGACAGGTAATCTTTAAACTGTTTAACAGTGTGATGCATTGTGTAGTTAACCTAGCCATACAAAATAATCATATTTGATGAGTTCATCAATCTGTTTGTTTCTACCAATTATTCCATATAATGTTATAACAACCAACACAGCTAAGCATAAAAGAATGTTTGTCAATTAACTTGGTGTTTTAAGTGCAAGGAGTCTATTAAAGACACATTCATTATGACTGACCTTCAAACATAAGACTTGCCAGTTGTTCATTTTATCTATTAGTTTACTCTTGGATTATAACCCCTTTCAGCTGTCCCAAAGGGTGGTCTTCTTATGATGTAGGAACACAGTAATAATATGTCTATTACTAACAATGGTGTCTGTATTCATTAGGTAAAATGAGTTGGTTAAGGGTTATCACATTCAGTCACTAAAGAAGATTTTCATAGTAGTAGTTTCTGGTGTGGGTATAGCTAGAATTGTAATAATGACAACTATTGTGATATAGTTACAACAATATACTCTTTTCATGAACACACGTATGTCACGCTCTCTCAACATACCAGAATCACATGACAGTCCAGTGAGTCCAGGGAGACACAAACACTTTCCAAGATTATTGCATATCTAATATTAAATGATAAATAATAACTTTGAATAACAAATTCATATGATATCATGGAATTAGAAGTGCAGCAATCATTTGAGTGATTATAATAAATTTTTGTGTGAGAATAATGGTTCATTATAGAAGAGTTCTATTATAATTTTAAGCATAGAATGGTTCAGACATATCAGACAAAAAAAAATGTCAGCAGTCAAGTTCAAGATTGTTTGGATGCTTTAATGCCACTAAAAAGAATGAAAAGAACAAACTGCTCCATAAAAAAGAGAAAAGAATAATAAAAAACAACAACAAAAAAAAACTACTAAAGAGATGGAAAGGAAAAGAAGACAAAGAAGGAAAGAAAACAATAATACCCTGTATTAAGCACACCCTTAAAATTTTATTGGTAAGCACATATTCTAAAACAGATTACCGGAATTACTTATACAATTGATGCATTGCCTCTCTTTCACAGGCTTTTATAAATGCATACCTAAAGACAGTTCTAATCCAAATGATCTAAATTATTATATAAATAATATATTAATACATATGTAAAATGCAGGACTATCTGTAATTTGAAGCATATTCGATTGCATGATAGCAGGTGACATAATGGCATAATAATTTCATGCCTAACTTCTTTCATCAACATTATCACTGGATTTGAGAGTTATCATAATACAAAGACATATTGGACAAATAAATACAATGCAGCAATCATTCATAATCCTCATCAATGTTTGTCATAAGGAAGGGATTATTAGAGATAAAGTTAATGCTATACTGAATCTAAAACGGAGTTGTCTAGTAACTATATTTTGAAGCTATATGAATAAATGAAGTAAGTGAAGTAATTATCATGAATATATTAATAGCAACACCTAAAAATATCATTGTGAAGATATCTTGGTTTCATAACACAGGCTTAACAGAATCTGAAGAAGTTTCATCTAAGAATTCATAGAAGTTAACTACCACTACAGAAGCCAAAGAACCCAGAGCAGCTCCAGTCATTTGTAATTTGACCTGAGACAGATAACAATTATGTGATGTGCTCTGGAGGTAAACTTCTCTCATCTCAGGTTTCGTCATCCAGTTGCTTCTTAAATTATTGATGCTGCCTATCAAAACTCTCACCATTCTTTTTCATCAGACTTTAGTCTACTGAATTCCTTCAAGAATAACCATATCCTATTACTAAATCATGTTTAAATTCTATTTAATACACTAAAGAGTGAATTTTTCTATAGACTTCTACGCATGGATAAAATTTACTCAGCTACACTTGCCACGCCCCTAAAACCCGACTTTGATACACTATTATTCTGCCTCTGGCTATATAATTGGAAATGGCATGAAAAAAATTGAGCTAACATATTGAACAAGATACAGTGACAACTACCAAAATGCTTGTGGAATGACTTTGTAGATAGTATAGCAGCCAGATATGTGTCTTGAAGTAGTAAAAAAAATGTGCCACTTATAGGTTTCATGGGATTCTGTAATTTGTAAGGTATTTTAATAATGGAATTGGCCATTAGTATTCACCTAACTAGTGATGTGCTTCAGCGCAAATGTCAAGCAAGCCATTATGCACAAGTAATTTAAGCAAGTTAGAAACTGATAAAAGTTAATTTTTGCTTTAGTTTGAACATTCAAGTTCACTATGTTAAATTCATAATTATTTTTCTAAATAATAATAATTATGCCGTCATTATTCAAGTGTATGATTGGGCACAATAGGAGCATAATAGGCAAATTTCAGAGCATAACAGGTAAGCATAAAAGGTGGGAAATGAAGTATAATTGGCCCAGGTACCCCTGTCCTAAATATTACCGAACAGTATCCTGTGGCTTATCGATTTTTTCACTCATTGAAATAGAATTGATTAAGGTTTCGAATTCTCTTTTACGGGTGCAGTTAAAACACTCATACTTACCCGATTTCATTTTCTATACAAATGAGTGGTGATGGTAGTTAATGCATACGTTTTACAAATCAAAGAACTAAAAAAATTCATTTTTTATTTAAAAACATACATAAAACTTATATCTATGTTATTAATTTATTAAATGTTAGTGCATTTTTGACAATAATAACTAATGAATTGATTAAATTTAATTATGTTGTTGAAACTATGTATACAAAATTATTTAAACAAAATCATCAAAGCGAGTAGGAATATCATCAATGGGAGCAGGAGGAGCAGCAAGGAAAGCCCAATCACAAGATGGTTCCTGAATAGGATCTGTGAAAATAGAAAAGCAATATACATGTATATAAATGAACATATTATCTAACATCAACGTTAAGCAAGAGCTGTGATATATATTTATATTTCTTTTCTAATCTAATATGGATTGACAAGGTATAATTATGTTTGGCTGAAAGTCATGACTATTAGATACTTAAGTTGGATTAAGGACTTGTAGTATTGCATAGCTTTAATGGATTTTACTAAAATTATTATTGATTAATGCCCTTTCAAAGAAACTGTCATTAAGTTCCTTAAGCAAACATATAACACTACCTTTGTATATATATTTTTTGCTCTAGTTGAACTAGATAAGTATCTCCCAGTTCCAATGAGATAGGGACAAACATTATCTTCACTTGATGTTAGTGAACCATCTGGTAGGCTGCTATACCAAATTATATTTTGATTATAAACTTCACTTATTTCTATTTGTATTCCATTATTTGAACCTTGCCGACTATTAGTGTAATATCCCACTACATCTCCAGACTGTGCTGTTATGATGGAGTTACTGGGTGGAGTAGGAGTGAGTTGAACAAATCCTCCATCTGAGAAGGTGAAGCTAGTGAAGACATTTTCTCCTACCAGACTGTAGCAGCCATCACTACCAGCTGTGGGAGGTCTCCACACCTGGAATGTTATATGATATCCTAGAGCCCTATATAAGTTTCTGCCTCCAGGTTGGACATGGGTCTCCCATGAAGTTATATTAACACAGTCACAGTAGAGCCTGTAGGTAGTGATGATAGCTTGGACAGCATCATTGTCTGGCAGGGGGGAGTTATTGTCATCATTAAAAGGAGGGTCAAAGGGATCTGAGTTTATTTTAAGCTCTTAAGCAACCTTGACTGGCAGCTATAATAATCACAAAGACTTTATTGCGTGTTTTAAGAAGGCTTGGCTTACTTTGAAGAATTACACTAAAACTCAGCAGTAAACTTAAAGGTAGTGATGATAGCTTGGACAGCATCATTGGCTGGCAGGGGGAGTTGTTGTCATCTCTAAAATGTGGGTCAAAGGGATCTGAGTTTCTTTTAAGTACTCTTAAGCAACCTTGACTGGCAGCTATAATAATCACAAATACTTTATTGAGTGTTTTTAAGAAGGCTTGGCTTACCTTGAAGAATTACACTAAATCTCAGCAGTAAACTTAAACTGAGGTTTCTTCCCATCACCTTAAGGCCTACGATACGCAACTACTAGCTATTAAGTGCAAGAAAAAAAATTGCAACTTGCTTGATACTCAAGTAGGTGGAGCTAAATAGATTCCAAACTTGGATCATTGTAATGAATGTGATATTTGCCCCTAGAATTCTCTGCGCAGCTCGGTAGCCACACCCATTGTAGGACGTAGAAGCATCGCGAATTTTTTTTTGAGATGCGTGCCGTAAGCTACGTGTGGCGGAGTGTGTGTTGGTGTGTATCTATATACTGAGATTCTTGCCCTTCCAGAAATTTAAAAAAATTATAGTGGTGTTTTAGATCTTCTTACCAGCTGAAGATCAGATCGTAGTAATCGGGTGGTAACCGTTCAAAGTCGAACGATTTTCTGGGAGAAGTGGAATATATCCAACTCACTTGTCTAGGGTGATAACTAGTGATGTGCTTGAGCACAAATGGCGAGCGAGCCTAAAGACTATACTATTTTTATATGAATGATTTTGACTTCTAACACTGAAGCTACTGAAAATAAGGTCCAGTTTTTAAATTACGGTAAAGGGATTTCAGTGCCATAGTAACAACTCTCTGCAACTGCTTGAATTGAAGGAAAAAAACAACAACAAAACAATACACGTTATTTAAACGTTTTCTTTGTGATATTCTTTAGCTAAGTAGTGGTTGTAATACACAATGTTTTGACACAACTGGACATGCACCTACACAGACTTACCTTCGCAGTAAGTGGACAATGTATTTTCAAGTAAATACTGTTGCGCACGGCTTATAACCATGACAAAGAGCGCATTGACTTACCACCGCCACTAACTCGAATAGAAATGGTAGTCCCTTAAGTTTTCAAGTTTTAACTGCACCCGCAAAAGAATTCAAAACGGTAAACAATTCAATTTCTAGGGTGATACGGGTACTGATCGATAAACCAGAGGATTCTGTTTAGTGCAATTTGGGACGGGGTCGACCACATAACTAACACAAAAACGTGAGGGTCAAAGTACAAAATGACATACGTACGTCCAAACATATATCCAAATAAATAAATAAATAAATAAATAAACATCCCCGATTTTCGATTGTGTTACCCCTGTAAGTGTCTCGCTCGCTACGCTCGCTCGCCAATAACATATTAATTGGAAAAATAAGCCAAGTATAGATGTTCTCATTATGGACTACATAAACTATTGGCGAATAACTATGTTTAAATATAGGCCACTTTGTTCTAACATCACAAGATTAGCTAATGCTTGTTACATTACTAAACTGAGGCATAGGTAGGATTGTTATATGTGGGGTTATTTTGGCTACACTCACACTATACGTCCAAACCACGCTTATTATTTAATGGATACAAAGCAACAGCAATAGTAATTTCGAAACATCAAGCTAGCACACTCATTCCTTACTTTTTAACATGCAGTACCTATTTGATAAACTTTTATTCCATGGACAATATGAGCAAGATGCAATGTATTCAGTCTTCATAACTTTTGCTAATGATTTCATTCAGTGAGCCATGTCATATACTTCGCTAAGCGTCTTGTTGCTCTTATTTTTACTGAAATAACATCGATAATTTGAGGCTTTTGCCTCATTGGATCCATTCTAGCACAGCTGCATTTATTTCATATCATGTCAGTATAATAACATTGTGGTTATGACAGTGGTAACAGGTTAGATAGTAACAGTAATAATATCAGATTAAAAAAGGCAGTCTAAAGTGTTTGACCATGAATTACATTAGACCCCAACTTTACAATGAGTTATGAATATTATGAATTTGAGAGGGGAGTTACCAGTAAACCTCTTGAACGCCCCTCCCCCTACCTGCGTACACATTTGTTAAAGTAAACAATATTTCTAAAATGAAATTAGTACAATTGACCGATTTCTTTTTGTAGGCATAATTATATAAATATAGCTACATCATGCTGATTGTCTATTTATCATCTGCACATACCAGAATCACATGACATTCCTGTAAGTCCAGGGAGACAAGAACACTCTCCAAGATGGTCGCAGATCTATTTTTATCAAGGTTTGAAATAAAACTTAATCAATTCATACATTAAATACATGTAAGATCTTTAAAGGCAATTGCAATAAAAAAAATGTTTTGAGTGTGATAGCAAAGAGATAAGGTTGTAATATTTCTTAACTCTCTCAATCCATTGTTTTCCAGTTCACTTGATTAAAGAATATAAATGCATTTTGAGTACCTGTGTACACTTTATTATCTGACAGTGATGGACCATTCTAAAACCACTGATAACTGCTAGGTTGAAGAGGAGATTTGGAAACCTAGAAGTGCAGCTTTACTACAGCATATTATAGCATTACATACCTGAATCTCTGTTATAATAGGGTGTTTAAATAATACCTTGTGAGATGTTTACTGGGAGGCACTGTTTGGACAAGCCACTATGATCCCTTATAATTTCCACATCAATATATTTTATGCCAAATAAGCATATAGCTATAATAATTATCTTATATCCTCTAGTTTCTATATTTAAAATATCTTTCAGTAGTGACTAACTATGAGACAATATTAGGCTTTAGACTGGGGTGTCCAGGCAGTGCCTCCAATTTAACACCAAAATTAAGTTCTCAAACTCCCCATTTTTAACAGTGAATTGTACCCTTAGAACTCATGACAATGAAAAAAATAGTTTGTTAAACAAAAGTTTACATAACAACTCATGAGTAACTATAGAACTTTTTTATATTTTCTTCATTAAAAGACTAGAAGCAACATCTAAGGCTATGGTGTTTTTTTTTTCAATTATCATATAACAATTACTATTTGATTGTTAAATTCAAACCCAGTAGTCATAAATGTTTTTATTAATCAAATATTTCGGCTGCTATCTAGTGGTTTGAACTTTAATTAATAATCATGTATGTCTATACCTAGTCAAACAAATATTATACAGGAAGGCTATTACTTATGCTATTCTACAAAAGACCATAGTGTTACAAGATTAAAAAAAATAATTTCACATTGTTTGACTTACTCCTGAAGTGTTTCCTGAGCAAACTAATCCATTGCCTCCTACCGGACAAGTTGGGTTGCTTAAGGTAGACAAGTTGCGACACTCCTGGTTTATGCAGATCCTATCAGAGCCACATCTGGTACCATCATCTACTAGTCCAGGATTAATTATGCCAGTTGAAGGTTCCACTCCAAATGAGCTATATCAAATTCAAACCCACAACTTCTTTAATTTATTGTTCATAGATTGCTTTACATGAGTATATCTCTTTGCACACACTAATGATATTGTTTACATTTTCTTAGTCCACCATTAAATTAAATAATTGATTTCATTAACTTGTCTTATACAATAGTAACTCCCAACTTCAGTGATTATGTGGAGTACAAAAATGTTAGGCATTATGCTATAATCTTATTGTTTCAATTGCTATTTGTAGCTTATAATGTAACAACTTGGAGAGAAAGTAATTAGTATAAAACATTCTGTGATAAACTTTATTCGTTTTATTTTCTATCAACATTTTACCATTAGCTTGCATACATTTTTTATTCAGTAACTCCTAATTCAGTTGGTAATAATTTGGACTTAATAGGTAGACATCTTATGATAAGATTGAATGTGCTTACGTGCATCGAGTCCCATCAACAGTAAAATTTGCAGTAAATCCTCGTGTCCTATATATTCCAGTGTAGCTTCCATTATCACATTGAAGTAGGCCACACTGGACGTTGCTTCAGGTTGATATGAAATATATGAACCAAATAACCAGCAAATAATACAACAATGGCAAAATTATTGCATTAAACATTTAACAATACAATGGATGTTGATGCATTGATTGATAAAAAAAGACAATATACAAATAGTCTCACATAGCCAGACCCTTTATCAATCGCGATGCAGGAAAAGGGTCTGGTGGACTGACATTGAGCAGTTTGTTTAGTTCTCCTCGATTGGGGAGACCAAACAATAGGTGACATGATATCATGTGACATAAGACTGCTCAAATTTTTGCTTGCATTTTATTTTTGTGCATAACTCTCCAACAGCCATGTTAAAGCTCTTTCTTTAGATGATGCCATTATTATGCTAAGCAGCGACTTGGACTAGTCTCTTTAAGAGATCTTAAATTGAAGATATCTCGCTCAGCAGCAAGATACAGTTTTTACTTTGCATACTGGCCATTATATATTTTACCATGGTACCTTAGTTTTTTTGACATTCTTAAAGGTGAATAATACCAGCCAAAAATCAACATTGGTGTCATTAAATCCAAGACCAACAGCATCTCCCAGCATAATTTTGTATAAGCAAAATTTCCTCATGGCAATTAAATACAGAACCAGCTTCACCTACTGATCTGAACAATTCACATGCCTTAAAACATTTAACAATTTACACTCACGCTAATTGAACCACAGTTAACCACTAGCTGACCTGGCAAGAACAAACTGCTCAATGTCAGTCTACCATATCCTTTCCTGTGTAGCAATTGGTAAAGGGTCTGGCTATGCAAGACTAGTAAATGAGTACCATGCCACACAGTGGCACCTGATGTACTAGCTTGTTCAAATTAGGAGTGCAGTAACATAAGGTGTTTTTAGGTTCCCTCTCCTGCTCTCTTTTATCCTGAGCCATCCCAGTTTTTCGTGTTTCTCTTTCCAACTCATAGATTTCTTTCTCCTGCCCCTTGCTTACCTCTCCTGCTCCTCAATATCTCTGTCCTTTCAATGTCTTTTGTTTCACTTCTTCCTTGAAGTAGTTTTTTGAGTCAGCTTATTTAAACCTTTTTCTACTTTTTTGACCCTTGGATTCTCCTGCTTCTCTGCCTTTGTTCTACTCATGATTCATGGTGGATTATGGTTAGCTATTGTAGGTAAACACTCCTTTCCAACTCAGTTCAGCGACCCAGTATTCAGTTTTAATAGAGCGGGGGATGGACAGGGCAAGAATTTGTAAAAAAAAAAAATAAATATAAATATATATATAAGAATGGATCGGAGGCACTCCATGATTCCCTTAGCTGTCAGACAGTTTTAAGATAGGTGTGTGCATCTTTGAAGTTGATAGTGGCACATTCAAACCTGCAATGGAATATTTTATTTCTCTGATTTCAGTTCTTGTCAACTAAAGTGTGTGTTAATGTAACTTGTATACCCGTCCAGTAAATAACAATGCTGTACTACTCTGTTCAGTTAATGAATTACACACAAATACTCAATATTGTCATCATTGTCTGTCGTTATCGTTATTGTCATGGTCATTACTGACACACAAGTATATTATTGCATAAATACTATAACAAATTAATGAATATTATACTGTAATCCTAGATTTTGCCCTAACGTTCCATTTGAAAAAAATAATGACCACTTTTATTCCTTAAGGTGAACATCTATCAACATTTGGAGCCCTAGTTAAAGCCAGTGTGTCAACAGCTATTTACGAGTTGTCATTCCAATGTTTCCAAGCAGAAAGTAATTTCCAGTAAACCATAGATTATTATGACCTAATTCAAACAACTTATCAATTTTATCACCAGTTATTTACCGGAATGTCTTTCATATGTTCCACTGACAACTGTTCAATAATTTCTTAGTTTAAGCTATACTCCATTCCATCCTTAATATAATAACAGTAGGCAATACATTTTTTTGTAGTTCTAACTGATTTAACTAGATTTTTGAAAATAGATACCACATATTCTTTGTTGACCTTGTGCTGACAATAAATATTAGGGATGATTGCAAAATTTGGGTAGATTGGTTGATAACTATGCAAATGTAGTTTTAAAAATAGCACTAACCTATGTGTGTTTTTTCATTAACCTTCAGTGCACATGCATGAGAGAGTTGTAATAATTGTCCGTTTGTCTATTTGTCAATCACACTCTGATTTTGGAGATTACTGACAATTAACTGTTGATTTATGTATGAACTTACTCTAAACAACGAGTTGAGACTATTTGTTGTGCTACTTTATTTAACTTTGGTGGCTGATTAATGAACAGAAAAACAACAACAAAGCTATCAGTTTCATTTTGGTACTAGCTTTTTTGGGTAACTCCCCCAAGTATCACGTCGTAATCATGTTTCCAAGGTAGTTCTTGCTTCCCAGTGTTGTTTTGTTCTATGTTTGGAAGTTACTGAGTGCTGAAGTTGGAGTTTTGTGTTGAAAATATATACCAGGAAGTAGTCTCTGGCCTGTTCAGCTTCTTCTCTTATGAAAGCAGCATTTACATCTACTGTTTTCATAGCACAAGCAATATTGATATCTGATTCTGATTAGAATAGCCTATTAATCAATCTTTTGATCTGAGATGATTTTGTAACTGCTAGTGTGCACTATGGTGCTTCTTTTGATACAGTAGTCCAATTAATTATATGCTTGCACGTATGTGTGTGTATGTGTATATGTATTCATGTGTGTGTGCACATACACTCATTTTCCATGTCAATTTACTTTAAAAACTAATAAAGTATTGCAATAATGAACTGAAAGGTAATGTGTATTATTATTGTGTTTGATTTGAATTTATTCTACTTTAGCTTCCATTGAATGTAGCAACTACTAAGTAAAGCAAGCATATTTACCTCATCAAACATGGTAAGTAGTTAGTGTTGTCATGTCCACAATTACTGGCAAAGGTGCCACCTGTATTAAACTGAAGACAGATGATAGCTGCTCTGGTAGCTAAAGGATAAACAGAAGCATTAAATGATTTAGATAACTATACACATAACTAGTGTTAAACAACTAGAGATTCACTTACAAAAGGATGCCATGCATTGAGCATCATGTGTTGGGCAAGTTCCATTGAAGCAATAGCCATTGTATGATGCACATGGACTGCCATTCATTCTGAAGACATCTGGTGGGCACTCATTAGAGGATCCTGAACAGAACTCACTGATATCACATTCTCCAGTGCCTGCACGACATACTGTCCCACCAGCTAGTATCTGGCATGTGGTTGTATTGCAGCACATTCCTTGAGCACATTGAGCCCCAGCTGTGAGTTGACAGGTCGTAGCATTACAACAAAGATTGGTACAAAAACCAGGTTCTCCACAGTCACAAGCCTCGTTGTCTTCTACTATTCCATTCCCACATCGAGGTCCAGCCGGGGATGATGTAGGGACATTGAGTAGACATGTTAGCTGGTCTGTTATCATACTAAGATCAGAGGCACTGCAGTTACTGAAATGAGTAGCAGGAGGCCAGGAGACAAAGGCAGCCATAATGCAAGCAGAATCAGGACAGCTACATGCTCTGCCTAAATATAAATAATAGTCATACTATTTATGATATAACATTGTATGGAATCAGTCACAAAAATAAAGAGTAATTAGTTATACAAGTGATTTTATTATTCAAAATATTTATAAGTTCTTAAACATAATATAGTTGTTATGTGATCAAGAATTTCTTTACCCCTTTTCTAGTTCAAGAGTTTAAGCTATTGATCATGTTGTTGCCATTTTTGATTGGCTGAACCAAGAAGAGATGCTTTTATCAGTCAGTATTTTCCTGATGCCACTGCAAAAAATGGACCTCAGTAGTGACAAAGGCAACTATTCTCACATATCCCACTATAATGTGCTGTGTGGACAGATTCGTAAGTCTGCTTTATGTATCAAGTCTATATAAAATAACCCTCTCAGTAAGTCCTACTGTCACTAATTCCAAAACTACTGTTACTGGTACTAGCTCACTGACTCTCATACTCTTAAAGAGGGCATATATGAAGCTCACATTTGGACATATCTTGTGTCTCAAAGTGGGTATTAATATATTCATGATGTGTTACTATGTATTGATTTCAGAAACATTTTTGAGGCTAGGTGAGATTAAAGGTTAACCTAGGTGCAGGTCTAATGGAGGAATGAGATCATGTTATGCAAAGATGTACACTAGAAAACTTATAACAGACTGGTATCGTAAGGGTTTTGCCTCATTACCATGGGATTGAAAATAAAGTATACACAAGAAAGTTATGCACAGCGTGCCACACATAAGCTTTAGGTAAAGATCCATTTATTTCTCAAAAATGTATTAAAAAGCCTGTAGATTGAAATCAGTAGGTCGTATATGCTGGCAATGAATGAAGGTACAATGACTGCAAAACTTAAAGAAATCATAATATAGATACCAATGAATATGTAAGTGCAATAAATAATTTTCACAGGACCCGCCCAACTATATTGTGCACATTCCCATTGTAGGATCACTTATAGAGAGATTGGCCTCTTTAGATAGCCTACCTCACCAATAGAAGTTTGATTGATCCTGTTCAACCACACCACTAATATAGTAATATTACCTTCATCATCATGCCTCATGTTAAAATTGTGTCCCATTTCATGCGTGGCAGTCGTGATGGCAGTGGCTAGAGGCATTCCACCATCTTGGGTCACTCCCACTGAAAGTGGAGTGCACATTCCTTGAATAAAGGCAATGCCAATAGTGGTACCATCCAAATTTATCCCCCTAGATAATAATATTGTATATTTTATACACTTAGATTGTAATATATATGTTGTACACACACTATAATAGTAGGGATTATAACGCAAATGGCCATACATTTCAATTTCCATAATTTTCAAAAATATATATTTAGCTATACTTGACAACCTAAAGCTTCTTTCTTTGTAGGAAACTGAATAACTTCATCTGTACTTCATAATTATAATTTCTATAGATTTCATAGATAAGCTAATCACAGAGTTTACCTAGAAAGCTTGATGCTATTTCTTCTATGGTTGAGGTAAAGGCTATAGCAGATGGCTAATTTGAGTATGAATGAACAGTGCAAATTGTATAATCTGGCAATGGACTTTTAACAAACTTTTTTAATCAACAAATTGCACCTTTACTTCTGATTTGTACCAATTTGAATAGTACCCACCTTAATAGGAAGAGTACTTTAGAAATATTCTCCTTACTTTGTCAGAATTAAAACCAAATGACTTTACAGGATCTTTGGTGCAGCAGGACTGATCCTATGAATATATTTTGAGAGAAAATTTTTCCTTGCCCTTTAGCTATATACTCCTAATGGTACCAAAAGACAACACTTTAAAAAATAATTGCTCCCACAACCATTGACCACTTACCATTTTACTTTGGCACTTTTATCAATTGCTTCCTGCATATACTAGCACTGTATAGACTTACGTGAGGAGCATGATGTTGTCTCTTGGGAGGCCACCCAAACCACTAGTGATATTGTTAGCATATCTTGTGAAAGAGTCGAGAAGAAGGGAAGCGTTCGAAAACACAGGGAATTGATTTCCACCTGTGAATGTGATGACCATAGTGAGCACAACTCGGATGCCGAATCCTCGGATATACAACTGTAGTATTAAAGTATATAGCAATAGAAAAAAACAGAAAAATATAAAAGTACTCCCTATCATAAATATAAATTATTTTAACTTTTTTGTCAAGTTGTGTTGTTACTAAATAAATTACTAACATTCACAGTGTATCTAATTTCATATTATTTTACTGTTCTTTGCTGAATAAGGTAAAATATTTATTGCGGCAATTTAGCGGAATTTTTGTTTTGAGTTAGTTGTCAGAAAAAGCTAGCCTTTTGTTTTTTGGTTGTACAACCACAAGCTTTTGCACTGAGCGTAATGCTTACTATGTCACATTTTAATCACATTATCAAATAATTTCTTGCCTCTTACTGTAGTTTACTTTATGGTACTGTATTTATGAAGTGCTAGTATTGGAGATTCTATTGGTGAGTATACACTGCACATTAAAGAAAGACAGCATTTACATCTATCATTTTCATTGCACCAGCTATATACCAACTTATTGATACCTGATTAGGCATGCCACAGTAATTCTTGTATGATTGCTAACTAAGTTGATAACTTACATTATTCATTCCATTGGCTATTGCAAGTGTTCTTTGCACTGTGGCTGTTGCATTACGCCCAAATGCTGTATACTATACATACATTGTATCGAATATAATCATTATTATTTTTACCAAGGTCATAATACTTACCTGTGCATCATCATTCACAGCTACAAACTCTACATAATATGTTGATGCTTCCCGACGCACCTAATACATCACAATTATTAGTAATAGTAGCACATTCTCTAGTTCTAACAGTTAATATTGTAATTAAAACTTAAGTTTAGTTTAATTAACAATATTGGCTGTTAGTATGAGAAAAATTTGCTATTATTATAATTATTTAAGCCGAGAATGACTGAATCAATTATTAGTAGTGTAACAATTGCTGGATACTGACATTATATTTGTCTGCCATAACTAGATCGATCTACTAGGATTAGCACCATTGAATTTCATTTATAGTTCAATCAATTAATAGTAGAAACCTAATTTGAACATTACTTGAAAATGTTTGCTGCAACATTGAGTCAAAATCATTTCATTTACAGGAATTTAGGAAAATGAAATATTACCTCAGAACCTTTCATATTACAGGAAATAGCCGCACTACTATTGTGGGTTTTACTATACCACTGTACAATGAATGGCTTAGAAGCTGTTTAGTGTATATTCTTATTCCCATAATAAGGGTAAATATTTATTGTCACTTATTTACTTTTCAATTTATTCACATGTAATTTATTGCGAGTATTTCTGTAAATGTATACTAAAGGTATCCCATCATTACAGGATCAACCCCCGTTACACTTAGCAGTGGCAAAACATGAACAATGTAACTACCTACTAAATGAACTATGAACAATGTAATTCTCCCATTTCTTTGTGGCAGCACACCAGAACAGATTTCAATTTTATTACTCTCATGCACAAAGATTAAATTATCTCCACACTGCCCAGCTGTGCTCAGTAGGCATACTGCTGCACTTCATAAGGACTGTTTTTTGCAAAATGGTGCCTAATTATTGGCAATACGGCATGATTATTCAACTGGAGTGCATTACTATCAGCACCAAGGCATTGCTATGTGATAAATTCAATGAATGCTTCAATTAACTGCCTAGCACACAAATAAATAAATACTTAGCTAATTAGTTTAAGTTCGGCTAATCGTTATAGTCACAATTAATTTAGAATTAAATCTGCTGTATGCTTGTGTGTATGCTATAAAACTTACCCTGTGTTGTGAAGTAACATCTTTAGGCAAATAATTTTCCATTGTGACACATTCTAATGAAAAATTTACAAGTTTTTTTATAACTATATAGAGCCAGACCCAGACCTAAGGAATAGTTTTATGATACATTTACTATGATGAGGAGTTCTACATGTATGACTGCTAGGGGAAATGATATAAAACCAGGAGAATTCTACAAATTGACCATAATGCCAGCAAAACTTGGGAGCAATCCGGCAAAACAGAAATGGTTGGTAACTATGGTCAGTCTATTACTACTGAGACATCTACTGTTATTTCTCTGTCACATTTATAAGAAATTAATTTCTCTATTGTTATACTTACATTACTAGTGATTGCACAACAAAATTCATTTGAATATTTTTCTGCTACAAAATCTAGTTTTTGACAAAGCATAAAATTAGCACAATTTTCTTACCATATGTTCTATTTTTGGTAGCATATTGAGATTGCTTGTATAATGCATAAGGTGTCCTCTGGAATAACAAAATAAACCTGCTAGTAACATTGGCAAGATCATGAAAAATGTAATACCTCATCAAGTACTGTACCATCTTGTTTGTCCAAAGGCTCTAAATGAAAGAAACTTTCTTTGTCTGTAGGATCTCCAAACTCGCCTCTATATTAAGAAATTGCTCACACATTGTAACTAACTCAATATAACTTACAGAAGTTTATCACAGGAAGACAAACTGGCAGTCCATTCAGGATGTTCCTTTACAATACCACTGTAGTAGCAATTTAGATACTCTGTCTATACAAAGGTTAAAAAATTTAGACAAATATAATTCGAGTTTATGCCTCATGTCATAATGAAGTTCTCAATAGCTAGTTATTAATTGTTAGTTTTTAGCACAACACGTGTAAATGAATATCAACTCTGAAGGCTATGTGCCAGTTACTTTGACATCTTCTGCTTTCTTTGAGAAGTATGTGAAAAGAAAGATAATTTGATCATTGTAAAGTTTTAACTTACTGTATCTTTAGTTTGAGAATTGTTCTCATCAATTAATATTGATTGGAAGTTCTCTGACATGAAATCCCTAAATGATAAATAGTTAGGTATAATAAAATGGCTTTACAACTAGTTGCTGCTATGAAGCTGGCAAAAATTGAAGAAATGCAGTACAAAAAGATTTGTTCACAAAGTTCTTTGTTCATAGTGATTTCTCTCGTAAGTTTATGGTTCATAAATATTGGACAAAATACTTTCAATATCAACATTTCTCACTAAAACTTAGCTCTATGTTGAGATGTGAACTTTGTATAATCAAGGTTTTTTTTTCACAAATTTTTAAAAAACTAAAATCTATTGCTTGTGCACAGCCATGAACGTAGGTAATAATACTTACTTTAACTTTGTGTTCTTACAGACATTGTATACGCATTTTCCTTCAAGTTTATCATTATTACTCTATTTCAAGGAAACTTAGTCTTTAGTTCTCCTTTAATTGTAAGGTCATTACTTTTTGCACATGTTTATTAAAGTACTGAAGATCGCAGGTATTTGTTTAGAGAAACTATCACCTATTCAGTGTTAGATTTTTGTACTACTAAGTGAATTTCACATTGCACTAATACACAATTATTTGTCAGGAATTGTCATCCTATCCTGTCAGGAATACTAGAAACATTACACTGGGTGCTGCTGAGTTTTAAGGGCAGTTGCTATGCTTTTTACACATTTCATGCTTCACATATTTGTGGGGACAATATCGTTTTAGTTTAATTATTTTAGCAATTTGAGCTTGACACACTTCCACTTTCCCATACTCTGGTTACTTTGCACTTAATAATTTTCATATTAGAATTGCTTTTTTTCTGTGTAGCTACAACTCTATTTAAATGCATTAGGTTGTACAGAATACTTATATTATGTGTTGCTGAATGAGTAGGAAAATAGCAATATGACCATTTTAGGCTCATATTGAAGTATAGAATACTCCATAACTGAAGCAATCTCAGGTTAATGAAAAGGTAAGTGTAAAGATTAAAGTCAAAGTATTCAAAAAAATTAAAAAAAATCTGTATAGAAATTGTAAAAAGAATAGTATTAATTTGAGTATTACTTCATGGTCTTAAACAAATAGCAATCTCTTTCCCATACTCTGGTTACATCAAGTATTTTTTTTTAATTTTGCATTTAGATAAGTCTTAATAACTTTTATATTATAAACACTTCCTCTACTGTGTAGCTACACACTCTATTTAAGTGCCTTAGGTTATGTGGTGCTGATTGAGTAGGAAAATGGAATATAACCATAAATTAGAGGCTCATATAGAATTTTAGATTACTCCACTAAAAATAACTGAAGGAAGTTCAGCTTTATGAAAGATAAAGTATACACATTAAAGTTGATATATTCAAAAAATCTGTATAAAAATTTAAAAAAGAAGATTTTTCATTTGAGTACCACTTTATGAACTAAAAAAATAACTACTTTAGCTAGCAAGATTACTTACTGATTTTTTTTCATTTCCAGAGTGAAATTACCAGATTGAGTTGCAATATTGACAGTCATATACTGGGGATAAGGCTGTTTCACAGAGGTTCATTGAAATAGTTATATAAAGAAAATTGACCACTTACTTTGTTGTCATTTTCTCCTTTAGTTATGCTAGGTAATACTTCTTCATAATTTACAATAGTTTCTGTAAGTAAAAAAAAAATAGAGTCATTATTATGAGTTCAAGTTTACACAAGTACAACTTACCTTGACTAGCTTTAATACTGGTGAAAGGCTTTCCACAAATGGATACTTTAGGCCAACATATAAATAGAATGAAGCACAACAGAGTACTGTAAAACGGTTTAGTCATTTTTTTTCAGGATCGAAATTAATGTGTATATGCAGAGGCGCGACGTCCAGCTTGGCACTAGTTCGCGACTAAACCCGCAATTACCACGAGCATAGCCCTTTATCAGACAATAAAAAGACAGGATCTGATGACTCCTACAACCGTTTCCCAAGAATTCCGCGAAAAAAACGCATCAAAGGGGTATTCCTTACAAAACTAATTGGTCAATATCAGCGACACAAAGAGGATATTTGCATTCCTGAAGAGGACAAAGTAGTCTCTGCCTCCCAACTAGTGTCAACACATATCTAACAGCCTACACTGGCTTTTACTAATGTGTAAAGATTAGAGATCAAATGATACAAAAATTTCAAGGTTTATTTACATTCCACTCTATTAGCTACCACTCTACTTGCAGAATATGCGTCTAGAGGACACATTATAGAGGCATCACACTACTTGCCAGGTGTAAATTTACTGCACAGTTTACCGTGCAGTAAACTGGAACAAAATACAAACCACATGTACATGCAACTTGTTATGTTTTACTCATGTTTTACCATTCCAGTGTAATTTTTGTTCCAGAATAAGAGTTTAATACATAGTTTCCTCTCAGTATACATGTGGGTTGGCGGTAACAGCCACAGAGAATCTGGATTGGCTCAATAGGTAAAGGTTGTAAGCCTGAAGGTTGGCCAGAGGTAGAGGAGAAGTTATCAGACACACACTTACTCATACGCTCTGGTGACCTGCTGCCACCAGAGTTCTCCCTCCTGCACCCTTTGACAGAGTATTAATCTGTAACTAAAAGAATAGGAATATAGGGGGAACTCACGATACGCATGCGTGTCCTGGCTTATATGTCAGAAGACACGCATGCGCACAAATAATGTGGGGTGTGGTCACGGGACATCCGGACACAAAATAGCACAGCACAACATGACATGTGCATACACTAAAGATTACAAGCACACACTGTGATTCACTATGCTAATAAATAATTACACACACAACTGTCTTTCAATGACACAACATTAATGTTCATGCATTCCTCTTCTCTTCGTTCTTCTTCTTTGACTTCATCTCTTTCTCATTCTCTCTCGTCTCTGTCTCTGTCTCCAACACTCTATCCTCTCCGCCCATAGTTCACTACAGATTTTCCAGCATTAGTACACTTAAGTAAATAATATGCCTGGATGCAGTGCCAAAGAAAGGAAGAGGTTTTTAATTTAGTTGCGTAATCTCCCCCAAGGACATTTTGGTATGTCGCTAGTTCTAGAAAAAAATCAATGCAGCATGGTACTCCAAGTAACAGCAGGTTTTCTCAGTAAGTATAGGGCTGATACCCTAGTAGAAGAATTTACTTTGCACACGACACTACAATACAGCACAATTTCTGCACAGTTGCTTTTGTTTGCATCTTCACCTTGAATGGAGAAATATGATTGGATGTTTTGAATATACTATGGCACAGTTGAGTTGAATATATTTAATGCAATCTCCTAGGAAGAATAACTGTTTAGGAGGCAGTTGAATGTAGCAAACAGCTAACCTGACTGTTAGGTAGTTATAGGTAACACTTGCTTTCTATAATTCACAATTGCATCAAAATGGCAAATCTTGATTACAGGTTACACTTGTTGTTTAACATGAAGGGTTGGGAGTGAATGAAGAAGTTCAGCTAGCCACTTCAGCATGTCATCTACTGCTGCTGTAGCTGACTGTGTGAACAGTGAGGAGCCTTACACCTTCAATGAACAACAATAGAGTAGCCCTGAGAAAGAACTAAATAATTAACACTTTCATTCATAATGTTGTAGTCTTTTCATGCTAAGTCTTTATGTCATACCACACACACACCAGCTCAGTTATTTAAACCCTGGCTGAGCACAGTTCTGGTGGAGATTTTTAGTCTGAGTATAAGAGTTGCTATTGAGAAAGAGGTTACTAGTGACATAAGAAGCTCGATATCCGCTCTACAGCCTGTCTAGTACTGCCAACCTGGGGGACTTCTGGGCGATTAGTCTTTAAGTATATCTCACATACTTCTATTAGTTTGCTCCACGCTCAACCTCCCTAATGGCAGCGTGATCCTACCCCACACTGACATTATAGCTGCAATACTACTATCATCCCACCAGCTGTTGTCAACTCCCTTTGCTGATGAAGCACTTCAGAAGTGATCTGAAGGTCACAATTTAGTGCCACCAACTGGTACTGGTGCTGCAAGGGAAAGGACCTGGGAAAAATCGAAGCTTGAAAGCCTCCTTTGCTACAAAAGGCTTGCTGAGTGATGTAAAAGACGAAAGAGCGAGCACGACTTTTGGCAGTAATGGACAGGGATTCAGGGTCGATGGCTATATGCCTTACCAATTAATTCAGTGGGCTCAAGATGAACTAAGCTGCAAAAAAGTGAAGGCTGTTATCTACATCGCCATGCCCCATTCACAGAGTGTTGATTAAAGCCAGAATTCCCTCTAGAGTAGAGTCTTCAAAGATACTGTGAGCAGATGCCAAGAGACCTGATCACATGACTTTGGCACCTTGGACAATGTCACACCACTGGTTTGGGATACGATACACTGACATTTATGCAGTGTCACACAGTGCCAAGATATACTATCTCTGACCAGCTGTAGTCTGATCTATACTGGCTACACTTTCTTCTGCCTCAGACTCATCAGATACTGCTAGTTAACTAAAACAAGCCCATAGCCATAGGTTTAATATACAAGCCAAAGACCTATCTACATCATCACTAAGCCCCTCCCACAACAGGAAGTAATTCTGCCTTTGGTTATATCATGATTCTTTGTGAGAATCCACTTCAAACAATGTTTAATCTAGAGCGAAGAATCGTGATTCTAGTGCTTCAAGTGACTCTACAAAATGATCAAAATTATACTGTCGATGAGCACATGGAAGATAAAAATAAGATTTTCAAACTGAAAAATAAAACCCCAGAAATGAATTGCAGGGCTTCTGCTAAGCATCCTTTCTTTCCTATCCTCAAAGGAGAAATTTGTTTTAGAAAATTCCCATGCCTCATGTGGCAACATTGTCATAGTCAGAGCTGACGTGGTGAGCATGTCGTTCCTCTTGTTAGATGAGAGGCTCTCAGAATGAGTCTGCAATACCAGAAGAAGCTACATCAAGCACTATCCACCCTGAACACTCAAGCAATTGAATCAATTACTGTATCATCAGGTGGGCTCATTGTGTACTTTGATTACCGCATTCTTTAAATTTGACAGACAGGAGAGTTGTTTTGTTGATTTGGCGATTAATCAGCAATATGTGAGTATTTACATTTATGCATTTGTTTTTACTAATTCACACAATTATCATCTATAGTCTGGTACAGGCAGGTGGTTGTATTTTAATTAGTAGCATACAATGTGATGTCATTACTATAAAATACACATAAACAAACTTTCATGTATTCTAAGCTACATTGTGCTAACATGTGTGACAAGAATGATATGTAAGTCTAATTATAGCAGTGGATGCTTGAAAGATAACAGCTGCATGAGCTCTAAATTGAATAAGTTCATCAAAGAAATTTCCAATCACAAGATGTCCTCTGTACAGGATCTGTAAAAATTAAAACATAACATCCATACCAATATAAAATATATAAATACCCATTGTTACAGCTACTTTAATATTCAGTGTCAAAGACTTTGATTCCATACAGTGAAGTGTTGTCATAAAACATAGCTTTTCACTATATAGAATCATTTTTGGATGGAAAAATTACTGGTATTCTTAAAACTGTTTAAAATTTGAATGGATTGTGTAGTTAACCTAGCCAAAAAAATCATATTTTTGATGACTCCATCAATCTGTTAATTTCAACTAATTATTCCACATAACAACCAACACAACTAAGTATAAAAGGAATGACTGTCAATTAACGTAGTGTTTTAAGTGCAAGCGGTCTACTATGACTCAGTATGACCTGTGACCGCCAAACATATGACTTTTTAGCAGCAAATATTGGAGAATATAGTGGTGGTAATGTAGATTTTAATGGCGATTTGTTTATTTTAATCTCTTAGTTTACTCTTGATTATAACCCATTTCAGCTGTCCCAAAGGGTGGTCTTGTGATGTAGGAACACAGTAATAATATGCTTCTATCACTAACAGCAATGTCTGTATTCATAAGCTAAAATGAGTTGGTCACTTAAAACCAAATTACTTTGTGATGCCAAAAAACAAGTGAAATTAGAGGGTCCATTCTGAATTAAGGAAATGACAACAATGCCTAGTATTCTACGTGGTGTAATTATAAGTTGGCAGATAGGCTTAGGTAGTTAGGATCGGGAATCATATTTATGACAGGAGAGATTACTCTATTATGTCACTCCATCAGAATAATGTTCTAAACTTTCAAACTGGTAGGCTGCTGAGGTCGAATTACTCTTAAAGATATCTAGCTAGTAGGCCACCATGGCTAACCCTTAGGAACTAGATAGAGTCATAGTTACAGGAGGCAAGTCTAAGTTTAAGCCATGAGGATAGACTGAACACAAGGCTGTATGTTAGGTGGTGTTTGGGGATGCTATAGCACCCAAATAATTCTTGTTCTGTCAATGCAAAGTGCAATGCTGCTGCACAAGCCTGGCAGCTAGATGCCTGGCATAGAATAGAATCTGAAGACATGGAAGAGTTTAAGGCCTGTATTTAAGAAATTTCAATAAGCCAAGAAGGCAATCAATTGTAGATAACAAGCAGGTGGAATCGACAAAGAAGGGCACCATAGGTTTCAAAAGGAAAGTGAAAGTACGAAAGAGAGGGCAAAAGTTTCGCAGAATCCAACGTATTAACTTACCACCACCACTAACTCTAATAGAAATGAAACTCGATTAAGTTTTTAAAATATTATCTGCACCGGCAATAGAATTCAAAACAGTAAGCAATTCAAGTTCTAGGATGATACAGGTAAGGCTTAATAAAGCAAAAAATTCTGTTTAGTGAAGTTTAGGATGGGGTTGACCATTGATCTAACGCAAAAATGCCAGGTCAAAGTACAAAAATGACATACTTACATCCAAACATAATATATAAACAAGCAAACATCCCCGATATTCACCCCGTGCAAGTGTCTCGCTTGCTACACTCTCTCACCAAATACAGCAATCTAATAATGTTTGATTTTGAATTACATTAGCCCCCAGCTTTACAATGAACTATGAATATTATGAATTTGAAATAGGGGTTGCCAATAGCCTCCTGAACCACCCTCGCCTGCATACATACTTGCTAAAGTGAACATTATTTCTAAAATGAAATTAGAATAATTGGATACATTACTAGCTACCATGATTTCTTTCTCTAAGCTGAATTATATAATACTTTGATATTCTACCACATATCATTGGAAATCACTCACCTGTTGGAGGAGGTGACACTAAATCTGTTACTGTTGTTGGTGTGCTTTCTGAAGTTGTAGCAGCAAAAGTTGTGGATTTTTCAGTCATTACATCAGTTGTTTCAGTCATCGGAGTATCAGTTTCTGATTCTTCAGTAGTTGGAATATTGGTTGTAGACTCCGCAGTGGTTCGAATATTGGTTGTAGATGCTTCAGTGGTTGGAGTATTGGTTGTAGACTCTTCAGTAGTTGGAATATTGGTTGTAGACTCTTCAGTAGTTGGAATATTGGTTGTAGACTCTTCAGTGGCTAGAATATTGGTTGTAGACTCTTCAGTAGTTGGAATATTGGTTGTAGACTCTTCAGTAGTTGGAATATTGGTTGTAGACTCTTCAGTGGCTAGAATATTGGTTGTAGACTCTTCAGTGGCTAGAATATTGGTTGTAGACTCTTCAGTGGTTGGAATATTGGTTGTAGACTCTTCAGTGGCTGAATATTGGTTGTAGACTCTTCAGTAGTTGGAATATTGGTTGTAGACTCTTCAGTAGTTGGAATATTGGTTGTAGACTCTTCAGTGGCTAGAATATTGGTTGTAGACTCTTCAGTGGTTGGAATATTGGTTGTAGACTCTTCAGTGGCTAGAATATTGGTTGTAGACTCTTCAGTAGTTGGAATATTGGTTGTAGACTCTTCAGTGGTTAGAATATTGGTTGTAGACTCTTCTGTGGTTGGAATATTGGTCGTAGACTCTTCAGTGGTTGGAATATTGGTTATAAACTCTTCTGTGGTTGGAATATTGGTTGTAGACTCTTCAGTGGTTGGAATATTGGTTGTAGACTCTTCAGTGGTTGGAATATTGGTTGTAGACTCTTCAGTAGTTGGAATATTGGTTGTAGACTCTTCAGTGGTTGGAATATTGGTTGTAGACTCTTCAGTAGTTGGAATATTGGTTGTAGACTCTTCAGTAGTTGGAATATTGGTTGTAGACTCTTCAGTAGTTGGAATATTGGTTGTAGACTCTTCAGTGGTTGGAATATTGGTTGTAGACTCTTCAGTGATTGGAATATTGGTTGTAGACTCTTCAGTGGTTGTGACTATTTCTGTAGTAGAATCTGTTGCCATATTTGTAGTTATTTCTGCACGAGAGATTGATTTTAGTTACTCATATTAACAAAAAATTGTAGCTAGGATAGATCACTCGTGGTGAAGACATAATAAGTATTTGTTTAATTCAATATTAAATAATTCTGCATTTCATTATGAATATTATGAATTTGAGAGGGGAGTTACTGGTAAACCTCCTGAACCCCCCTCCCCCCACCTGCATACACCCTTGCTAAAGTAAACAATATTTCTAACATACCAGAATCACATGACATTCCTGTAAGTCCAGGAAGACAAGAGCACTCTCCAAGATTGTTGCAAGTCTATTTTGTCAAAAGTTTTGCAATAAAATATAATCAATGCATACATTTATGCATGTGAGATCGGTAAAGGCAATTACTATAAAAAAACGTTTTGAGTGTGATAGCAAAGAGATAAGGTTGTAATATTTTCTTAACTCTCTTATTAATCCATTGTTTCAGTTCACTTAATTAAAGAATAAATGCATTCTTCATTATCTGACAGTGATGGACCAATCTAAAACCATTGATAACTGCTAGGTTTAAGTGGATATTTGGAAACCTAGAAGTGCAGCTTCACTACAGCATATCATAGCATTACATACCTGAATCTCTCTTATAATAGAGTTTTAAATAACACCTCACAAGATGTTTACCGGAAGGCACCGTCTAGACACATGTTTTAGTAATCACTAACTATTGAAACAATATTAGGCTTTAGACTGCGGTGTCCAGGCAGCACTTCCAATTGAACACCAAACTTAATTCTCCAAGCTCCCTATTTTTAACAGTGAATTGTACCCACAAAATTGTTTGTTAGACGGAAGCTTACAATACAACTGAGTAACGTTAGAATAATTTTTTAATACTCTCTTCACTAAAACCCTAAAAGGAACATCTAAGGATATGGCGTTTTTCAATTGTCTGATAGAATTCAAACCACTAGTCATAAATGTTATTATTAAGCAATTAATGTTTTGGCTGTTATTCAGTGGTTTGAACTTTAATAATCAGGCATGCCCATACCTAGAGATATAAATATTATCCAGGAAAGCAATTACTTACGCTATTCTACACAAGACCATATAGTGTTACAAGATTTTAAATTTTTTTTCACATTGTTTGACTTACTCCTGAAGTGTTTCCTGAGCAAACTAATCCATTGCCTCCTACCGGACAAGTTGGGCTGCTTAAGGTAGACAAGTTGCGACACTCCTGGTTTATGCAGATCCTATCAAAGCCACATCTGGTACCATCATCTACTAGTCCAGGATTAATTATGCCAGTTGAAGGTTCCACTCCAAATGAGCTATATCAAATTCAAGCCCACAACTTCTCTAATTTATTGTTCATAGATTGCTTTACATCAGTATATATTTCCTTTGCATACATTAATGATATTGTTTACATTTTCTTAGTCCACCATTAAAGTAAATTATTTGTTACATTAAGTTGTCTTAGATAATGGTAACTCCCAAATTGAGTGATTATGTGGACTATAATAAAGTTAGGCATTATGCTATAATTTTAGTATTTAAATTGCTATTTCTACATTATAATATAATAATGCTTCACATTGTAACAACTTGGGGAGAGAGTGATTAGTATAACAACATTTTGTGATAATCTTCATTCATTTAATTTTCTACCAAAATTTTACCATTAGCTTGCGTAAAATTATTATTCAATAGATCCAAGTTTAGTTGGTATAAATTTGGACTTAATAGGTATACATCTTATGGTAAGATTGAATTTGCTTACTTGCATCGAGTCCCACCAACAGTTATAGTTGCAATAAATCCTTGTGTCCTATATATTCCAGTGTAGCTTCCATTATCACATTGAAGTTGGCCACACTGGACGTTGCTTCAGGTTGATATGAAATTATGAACCAAATAACCAGCAAATAATACAACAATGGCAAACTTATTTTATTACACATTTAACAATACAATGGATGTTGATGCATTGATTGATGAAAGACAATATGCAAGTAGTCTCACATAGCCAGATCCTTTATCAATCGCTATGCAGGAAAAGGGTCTGGTAGACTGACATTGAGCAGTTTGTTTAGTTCTCCTCACCAATCGGGGAGACTACAAAAGGTGACATTATATTTTGTGACATAAGATGGCTTTAAACTTTTGTGCATGTTGCATTTCCATGCACAACTCTACAACAGCCATGTCAAAGCCTTCCTTTAGATGGTGACAGCATTAATACTAAACAGTGACTTAGACTAGCCTCTTTAAAGATCTGCAGTTGGAAGACACGTCTCTTAGCAACTATATACACAGTTCTTGTTTTGCATACAGATCATTATAATGCCATGTTACCTTTGGTTTTGAAATTCTTAATGGTGAATAATGCCAGCCAAAAATCAACATCAGTTTCATTAAATTCAAGACCAACAGCACTCCCAGCATAATTTTGTACAAGCAACATTTCTTCATGGCAATATAGAACGAGTTCTACCTACTGATCTGAACAAATCACTCATCTTAAAATATTTAACAATTTGCACCCACACTAATTGAATCACAGTTAACCACTAGCTTGACCAAACTGCTCAATGTCAGTCTATCATGCCCTTTTCCCGTGTAACAGTTGGTCAAGGTAAGAGTAATAAACAAGTACCGTGCCACACAGTAGTTCCTGATGGAAATTAGGAGTGCATTAACATAAGGAGTTTTTTTTCACAGTGGTTCCCTCCTGCTCTCTTTTTTCCTGTGCCATCCCAGTTTCCCATGTTTTTCTTTTCAACTCATAGATTTCCTTCTCCTGCTTTGTCTATCTCACCTGTTTCTCTATATATCTCCTTTATTTGTGTTTTCTTTCACTTCTTCATTGAAGTAGCTATATGAGTCAGCTTTTTCTAACCTGTTTCCACTATTTTAACCCTTGCATTCTCCTGCTTTTCTGCCTTTTTTCTACTCATGATTTGTGGTGGATTTGGTTAGCTATTATAGGTAAACACTCTTTCTCAACTCAGTTTGATGACCCAGTCTTGAGTTCTTGAGTTTTTATATAGCAGGGGATGGACAGGGCAAGACCTTGTAAAGAAATAAAATACAATTTAGAAGAATGAATAGGATACAAAGGTCACTCCATGATTCCTTTAGCTATTAGTATCAGACGGTTTAAAGGATTGGTGTGCGTCGTCGAAGTTGATGGTAATACATTCAAACCCGAGATGGAAGATTTTATTTCTCTGAGTTATTTTCTTGTCAACTGTAGAGTGGGTCGAACGTAACTTGTTTTCTCATTCAGTAAACAACGATGCTTTACTAACTTTGTTCAGTTCATGAATTACTCACAAATACATGTACACAATATTATTGTCATTTCCGGTCTTTTTATCAGCATTATCATGGTCATTACTGACACACAAGTGTATTATTGCATAGATTTTATAACAAATTAATAAATGGACACTGTAATAAATATCCTAGATTTACCCCTATGGACACTGTAATAAATATCCTAAATTTACCCCTAAAGTTGCATTAGAAACAAATTAATGATGACCACTTTAATCTCTTAAGGTGAACATCTTTCTCGATAACCAGTGTGTGTACAGCTATTTATGAGTTGTCATTCCAATGTTTCTGAGCAGAAAGTAATTCCAGAGAACCATTTAATTATTATAATTATCTAATTCAAACCAATTTTCAATTTTATCACCAGTTTTTTACCGGAATGTCTTTCATATTTTCCATTGATGACTGCTCAATAATTTCTTAGTTTAAGCTATATTCCATTTTATCCTTAGTAAAGTAAAGTAGGCAATACTATTTTTTGTAGTTTTATCTGATATTAACTATAGATTTTTGAAATGGATATCACAATTCGTTGGTGACATAAATCTTTTCTGACAAAAAAATAGGAATGATTGCAAAATGTGGGTAGATTTGTTGATAACTATGCAAATTTAGCTTTAAAAATAGCACAATACTGAAAACAATCGGGTTCATTGCAGCATAGCTCGCAATGTGTTAAACTGCCCTGTGTTTTTTAATAACCCTTAGTGCACATGCACTAGAGGGTTATAGTATGTAGTATAGTTGTCCAGTCTGTGAGTCTGTCTATTTGTCAGTCAATGTTGATTTATGTATGAACTTACTCTGAACAATGATTTGAGACCATTTATGGTGCTACCTTATTTTGTTTTGTATGAGAAAACACAAAGCTGTCAGCTCCATGTTGGTACTAGCTTTTGTTGGTAGCTCCCCCAATTATCACACTATCAAAGTAGTTCTTGCTTCTTGTTATAGTTTTTTTTTTAATTTTGGGAAGTTGCCGAGTGTTGGAATTGGAATTTCGTGTTGAAAATATATACCAGGGAGTGGTCTCTGGCTTGTTTAGCTTATTCTCTTATGAAGGCAGCATTTACATCTACCTTTTTCATTGCACAAGCAATATAAATATCTGATTTTTATTAGAATAGTCAGCTAATCAATCTTTGGATCTGAGATGATTTGTAAGAGCTAGTGCGCTCTACAGTGCTTCATTACTCCTCAGCGAGTATGTGCGAAAGGGTTTTATTAGTCTTCCTGTCTGTGTGTCAGTTTGTCTGTTTGTCTGTCTGTGTCTGTCAGTCAGTCAATCAGTCTGTCTGTCCGTCTGTCTGTCTGTTTGTCTATCTGTCTGTCTGTCACACTCTGATTTTGGAGTGTAGAGTGGTCGAGGGACAACTAGCTACCAAACTAATTAAATATAACTCGTCTTTCTTTTCTTTTCAATATCTCTAACACGAGATGAGTGTGGGTGTGTGTGACAAGCACGTGAGACAACAATAATGATGATGTCATGGTATGATGACAATATCACAGAGTTCAAAGTTCCACTACATTACTCCCCCCGCAGTGACCAAGTCAGGGAACGACATTTGCTAGGTGCTTTGGCCAATGAACACATCAACCAGATCATGTAGTGGTGAGGGGTGGCTGAGTGACAGCTGGTTGAATCGATAGGTCTGGAGAGGGCGCAGTGGCAGAAGTCGGAAGATTGTCAAGTTGTCCAGGCTTTAAACGGTCAATTGAGACAGTATCGGAGTGACCATTATGGTCTAGCATGAAGAACTTGGTGTTTCGCTTAAGTTCTTTAAGGGCCATCATAAGGTTGCTGAATGGGCTTTTTCACTTCATCATTTTGTACAAATACGTGAGAGGATCCGGCGAGTGAAGAACTGGTGTCTGTAACATTCTGCGTAGGTTGACGCATGGGTGCAGCATGTAGTGACCTCATTGCAGACTTGAGTTGTGAGACATAGCTGCCAGGATCAGGGCAGCTGTCGGAAGCAGCAGGAAAGAATTCTCCAGGGAGCCGCAGAGTACAGCCATAAACCAACTCAGCTGCTGTGTCAACTAATGTCTTCCTTGAGCGAGGTCCGTATACCAAGCAGTACAAGTGGCAATGCTTCTGCCCAGTGATCAGAGTGAGGATAAGCTTTGAAAGAAGACTTCAACTCTCGATGAAGGTGTTCAACAAGGCCATTGGCGATTGGATGATACACAGTGGTTCGGATGTGCTTTGTGCCGAGAAGATTCGAGAACTCATGCCACAGCTGTGATTCGAACTGTTGACCCCTGTCAGTGGTCACAGTAGAAGGTGTGCCAAAGCGTGCAACCCAGGTCTACAAGAAGGCTCGAGCGACTGTTTCGGCAGTGCAGTAAGCAATAGGGATTGCTTCCGGCCAGCATGTAAACTGATCAACATAGGTGAGGAGATAAATTTTGCCAGAAGATGGGGGCAGAGGTCCGACTAGGTCAATATGCACCTTGTCAAAATGGGAGTCTGGAGTCAAAAAAGTTGAGAGTGGAACAGTGGTGTGATGGTGCACCTTCGACTTTAGACTCTGAAGACATGTGTGTGCCCAGGAACGAACATTGGAATTGATGCGTGGCCAGACAAATCTGCTGGTTAACATACATTGAGTAGCTCAAATTCTCGGATATGAAAGCGAGTTGAGGCTGTCAATAATTGGCCGTCAGAAACACTCGGGTACAAAAGGCCGTGGGGTGCCAGTAGACATGCCACATATGATGAAACCACCATCTGAGAGAGCGAGAGGAACACGTTGTAGCTTCAGCTATAACCCTGAAGTCAATTACAGTGTTCGAGCCATCGCAGTGAATGGCGTTGACTACAATGCTTGACAGTGCATCTTCGACAGAGTTGTGTGTTCCCTGACGAATATCTGTAGTGAATAGGGAAATTAGATCCAAATGACATATTTGACGAGGTGAGTGTTGATCTGAATGAGAAGAGAGAGGAAATGTAAGGGGCATGTAGTCCGTTCAGATGTAAAACTGGCTTCCCTCCAGAAAATAGCAAAAATGCTTTACAGCAAGATAGATGGTGGGCAACTCTCTATCAAATGTGCTGTACCTAGTCTCAGCATCCTTCGGAGACTTAGAGAAGAATGAAATTGGACACCATCCACCATTGTCACACTGTTGAAGAACAGCACCAACTGCAATGTTGGATGCGTCAGTCATCAGAATGGTAGGGGCATCTGGAAGAAGAATTGGCTGAAGCTAGAACCATCCGGATGTTGGAAGGTGAGTGCTGAAGAAATAACTCACGGTGAAATGAACTACTGTTGGCCGAACTGAGTCTGTCGCCAAGAAGGCTGCATACACCACAATAGCTTACGGTCTCGAGTTCCTCGCCACCAATGAGCTGTTGGAGCTTCTTCTGCTCGGAAGCAGTGGTACGCTTGATAAGCTCAGCCTTCAAGACATCATAGGGACAATCCAGAGGTGGCCTTAACAACAGATCTCCAACTTCAGTGGCTATTTCGGGAGAGAGCGAGCTAACTACGTACTGAAAGCGTGCCTTCTGACCAGTGATGCCTTGGATAGCGCACTGGGCTTCCACTTGAAGAAATCATAACTTAGGGTTGCTTGCCAGAATGGCAGCAACTTGAGGTGGACGGCTGATACAGCAGGAACGGCGGGAGGGCTCTCCATTCATGAGGCGTCTCTGTCTCCCTCCGTCATCGTGTCGGCGTCGGGGTCACCAATGTAGCGTGGTTGAGGGACAGCTAGCTACTAAACTAATTAAATATAACTCGTCTTTCTTTTCTTTTCAATATCTCTAACATGAGGTGTGTGTGGGTGTGTGTGACAAGCACATGAGACAACAATAAATGATGATGTTATGGTATGATGATGATATCACAGAGTTCAAAGTTCCACTGCAGAAGATTACTGACAATGAACCATTGATTTAGGTATGAACTTACTCAGGACGATCATTTATTGTGCTAATTTTTTAATTTCAGGTTGAAAAACACGAAGCCTTCAACTCCACGTAGGTACCAGCTTTTATGGGTAACACCCCCTAGCATCACGTCATAATCACATGAGTAAATAATTTATTGCAGCCAATGGTGTAGTTTGCTTTATGCTCAGGGAAGTTAAAGGAGTTGAAAGAAGTGAAGTTTCGCATTGAAAATGTATACTGATAAGCATTTCTTGCTAGGTTAGCTTCTTCTGTTATGAAGACAGCATTTTCATGTACCATTTTCATTGCTCAAGGTATTTTGATGCCTCATTAAAATAGCTAATAGAATGCTTGTTCTTTTGAAACGAGATTATATTGTATAGCTAGGCATTGCTTAATAACGCTGAGGGTTCACACTTTGGTACTTCATTGATAAATTAGTCCAATTAATTGTATGCTTGCACCAGTGTGTGTGTATGTGTTTACATATTCAAGTTTATATGTAAGTATATGAACAGTTGAACCTCAGTGTTCTGTCCCCCATGGAAAATGAGGTGTACTTAACGCTGAAACGTACACAATTCTGAATATAACACGATTTAACTTTGTACTAAAACATTAAATGACCAAAATACTGTGCATACAGTATTTCAGCTTTATCAATGACTAAAGGACCAATGTGTACCCTAGAGTCTTTTTTTCTGAGTAAACCAGAATACATGGCACCATAAATATTTTTATCGTTATCTCTCCTGACAATGCACCTCTTCTTCCGCCCACTAGAGACAACTGTTTATACTGAAAACTATTCTATATTCATCCTGTCTTTCTATAAGTCTGAAATTGTGGTCTTTCCCAAGCCAAACTCCTGAGCAACTCCAGCTAAAAGTATTTGTGGTGGTACAGCCCACCACTTTCACTCCTAAGAACTCACACGCACTATTTTCTTATGCATCATTTACATTTCATACGTATTCGTCATCACGCACACCATCACGTCATTTCTGTCTACGTCTCATCTCACGACCACTCACCGCACATGCTTCACCAGTTGTCTATAATTATAATGGCTGGTTGAGCATGCGCCCTTTCAGTTGTACTCATGCTCGATCTTTGTTAAGCACAAGCCCTTGTCTGATGTATCCAAATTGAACCTTGGGAGATTGGAAGGTTTGATCGCCTCGGGTAGCTAAATTGGTCTAGAGTACAACTCTGGTGGCAGCCTACTAGGGCTTTTCTCCGACCGTCCTGCCACAATATTCTCTGGTCTATTATTTTCCCTTTTGTCATTTTTCTGCAATTCCACCAAACCCCCCCTCCCCCCGAGATTGAAGACGCTGTACCTACTGTGATGTCCCTTTGCTGTTTGGTTAACCGGTTAATTAGGTTGTCTGATGTTCGGATCTCTGAGATTCTACAATATGTATTCATGTGTATGTGTGTGCTCTTACACTTGTTTTTCCGTGTTAGTATTATTTTAAAAGCAAATAAAATATTGCTATAATGAACTGAAAGGTTAATGTGTATTATTATTGTTTGATTTGAATTTATTCTACTTTAGTTTCCATTGAATGTAGCAATCCCTAATTAAAGCAAGCATATTTACCTCATCAAACATGGTAAGTAGTTAGTGTTGTCATGCCCACAGTTCCTGGCAAAGGAGCCACCTGTATTAAACTGAAGACAGATGATAGCAGCTCTGGTAGCTGAAGGATAAACAGAAGCATTAAATGATTTAGATAACTATACACATAACTAGTGTTAAACAACTAGAGATTCACTTACAAAAGGATGCCATGCATTGAGCATCATGTGTTGGGCAAGTTCCATTGAAGCAATAGCCAGTGTCTGATGCACATGGACTGCCATTCATTCTGAAGACATCTGGTGGGCACTCATTAGAGGATCCTGAACAGAACTCACTGATATCACATTCTCCAGTGCCTGCACGACATACTGTCCTACCAGCTAGTATCTGGCATGTGGTGGTATTGCAGCACATTCCTTGAGCACATTGAGCCCCAGCTGTGAGTTGACAGGTGGTAGCATTACAACAAAGATTGGTACAAAAACCAGGTTCTCCACAGTCACAAGCCTCGTTGCCTTCTACTATTCCATTCCCACATCGAGGTCCAGCCTGGGATGCTGTAGGGACATTGAGTAGACATGTTAGCTGGTCTGTTATCATACTAAGATCTGAGGCACTGCAGTTACTGAAACGAGTAGCAGGAGGCCAGGAGACAAAGGCAGCCATAATGCAAGCAGAATCAGGACAGCTACATACTCTGCCTAAATATAAATAATAGTCATACTGTTTATGATATAACATTATATGGAATCAGTCACAAAAAAGTAAAGAGTAATTAGTTATAAAAGTGATTACTTTCCACTTTATTATTCAAAATATCTATAAGTTCTTAAACATAATATAGTCCTTATTCCTTAGCTTGTTCAAGCTATTGATCATGTTGTTGCAATTTTCAAGAGGCTGAACCAAGGAGAGATGCTTCTATCTGTCGGCACTTTCCTGATGCCACTACAAAAAATGGACCTCAATAGTGACAAAGGCAACTATTCTCACACATCCCACTATAATGTACTCTGTGGACAGATTTGTAAGTCTGCTTTATATATCCATGCTATATAAAATAACCCTCTCAGTAAGTCCTACTGTCACTAATTCCAAAACTAATGTTACTGGTACTAGCTCACTAACTCCCACACTCTTAAAGATGGCATATATGAAGGTCACATTTGGACATATCTTGTGTCTCAAAGTGGGTATAATATATTCATGATGTGTTACTATGTATTGATTTCAGAAACATTTTTGAGGCTAGGTGAGATTAAAGGTTAACCTAGGTGCAGGTCTAATGGAGGAATGAGATCATGTTATGCATAGATGTACACTGATCACAATAGAAAACTTATAACAGACTGGTATTGTAATGCCACTATGTATAACTTACATATATCAAATAAAGCTATAAACATTTCCACTTTTTTTAATTACTCATAATACTCATCATAGGGTTTTGCCTCATTACCATGGGATTGACAATAAATTGTACCCAAGAAAGTCATGCGCAGCGTGCCACACATAAGGTTTAGGTAAAGATCCATTCATTTCTCAAAATTGTATTAAAAAGCCTGTAGATTGAAATCAGTAGGTCCTATATGCCAGCAATGAATGAAGGTACAATGACTGCAAAACTTAAACAAATCATAATTATAGATACCAATGAATGTGTAAGTACAATAAACAATTTTGACAGGACCCGAGTTGTGCCCAACTATCTTGTGCACAGTCACATTGTAAGATCATTTATGGAGAGATTGGCCTCTTTAGATAGCCTACCTCACCAATAGAGGTTTGATTGATTCTGTTCAACCACACCACTAATATAGTAATATTACCTTCATCATCATGCCTCATGTTAAAATTGTGTCCCATTTCATGCGTGGCAGTCGTGATGGCAGTGGCTAGAGGCATTCCACCATCTTGGGTCACTCCCACTGAAAGTGGACTGCACATTCCTTGAATAAAGGCAATGCCAATAGTGGTACCATCCAAATTTATCCCCCTAGATAATAGTATTGTATATTATATACACTTAGATTGCAATATATGTGTAGTACACACACTATAATAGTGGGGAT